>Ga0209187_1000727_pt1 | contig 49761 bp, 35 predicted proteins | sample BantaG_FD_187430 | JGI IMG/M metagenome (GOLD analysis project Ga0209187, IMG submission 187430) | Marine algal microbial communities from Bantry Bay, Ireland - BantryBay_4 metaG (SPAdes) (version 2) | ecosystem: Host-associated > Algae > Red algae > Unclassified | place: Bantry Bay, Ireland...
GCAAGGCCATAAAATACGAAGTGGTTCTGAAACAAATCAAGATATAGATGTTTCTCAATGGCCGACTGGGCTCTACCAGATTATCTTTAAAAAAGGCGATGGTTCTGTCTGGAGTGAGAAACTAATGCTAGAGTGAGCTTAAGATTCTAAGAATAAGGCACTTTCCCTAGATAGAAGGAGTCAGTAAAAACTTACAATAGAAAAAAACAAATCATGAAATTCATAACATGCTTATTAGCTTTAGTAATTATTTCTAATACTTTATTTGGACAGGCAGGGGCACTCGACACTTCATTTGGGGATAATGGAATTATGATTACTACTTTCGAAAATTTAAGCTCTGGAGCCAATTCTATTGCGATGCAATCCAATGGTAAAATAATTTTATCTGGCTACAATACTGAGGATGCAAATCAGGATATATTTCTTGCTAGATACTTGCCTAATGGATTACTCGATACGGAGTTCGGCAACGAAGGTAAATATATCTTTAGCATTTCTGATTCTAAAGATGCGTGTTATGATATTGAAACGGATGATGAAGACAACATCTTCTTGCTTGGGGTGACACGAAATATAGATATTCCTCACAGAGGATATGTAATGAAACTAACCAAGAATGGAAAAATTGATTCAAGTTTTGCTGATGATGGAATCTGGGTAAACGATACAGAGGATATAGGAGATAAATTTAGAGAAATCATAATACTTGAAAATGGAAAAATTATAATCTCAGGATATTCTATTTTTCAAAGTATTACAAGATCTACAACAGTTCAATTAAATGCTGATGGTACCATCGACAATAGTTTTGGCACAAATGGAATGACGAATATATCTGTCCCAAGTGGATATTTTGGACAATTTGCATCCGTAGACCACGAGGGCAATATTATATCAGGAGGATTCCAGTCCAATTACACTTTTAATGTTGTGCTGGTCAAATTGGATTCACAAGGAGAACCTGATCTGTCATTCGGAGACAATGGTGTCTTGTGGGATAATTCCCATTCTACGGATTTTGTCAGAAGTATAACGATTCAGAGTGATAATAAAATAATATTAGGAACAACAGTTACTAATGTAGTTTCATCAACCTTTGGATTAATAAGATATAATGAAGATGGAAGTTTTGATGAAAGTTTTGGAGATAATGGCAGGGTGTATACAAGTTTTATGGATTCGTATTTAGATGATGAAATAGCTCATTCTGTATTATTAGATGAAGAGGAAAATATTATTATTTCTGGATTTGTTGGATTAACAGATGAAATCAATTTCGCTATAGCCTGCTTTGATAATGATGGGAACTTAGATACATCTTTCGGAAACAACGGAAAGGTCATTACAGATTTAGGTTTTGATGACATGATTTATACCTCGATCTTGCAGGAAGATGGTAAATTAGTTTGTGCAGGAAGCTCAATAACTAGTGATGATATAAGTTCCTTTTCTATGGCTAGATACGAAACTAAATTAAGTACGAGTACGGTAGAATTAAATAAAATTAATGCAGAAATAAATTTGTCCCCTAACCCATCAGATGGTAGATTTATAATTTCCACTGATAATATAGGTTCAGAGATAACTGCTGTAGATCTTATAAATCTTAAAGGGAATGTAATCCATCGCCTGAGTCAGGATGAAATAAACTTCCTTAGAAGTAATAAGTACTTAGAGATTGACTTATACCAATTCTAGTTTAGAATGACGGTAATTATTTATTTTGTTCTTCATGTTTCTTCGTTAAAAAGCCTCGCCGAACCTATGGGTTCGCCTACGTTTTTTGCCTTGATCCATTTTGAACAATTCTAAATCCTTTTCCGTCATCTAAAAATAGAAATGGTATTAGGAGAAAATATTACACGTGGTTTATACGCTATTAGACTTTTTACGCATAGGGGTATTATAAGTCAAGCAATTATAGTGGGCAGGGGTAGTTATTAGGAATTGCTTTAATTTAAATAATTGTAAATGGTATTAGTTGCTGCCTTGTATGTTGCGGTCTTGTGAAAATAGCTACTACATCTAGAAAGTAAGCTAGTTAGAAGTCCACCTTAAAACTCTACCTTAAATCTAAATCTCAAGCCAAGGCCTTTTACACCAAATAAAATTGGCACATTAGGATTATCTAGATAGTTAAATCTTTTTACAAGATCTACTCTTAAAAATTTGAAGATATTAGAGATTCCAAAACTTCCTTCTAAGTAGGGGGTACCATTGAGTGTATAAGTTAATGGCTGTGGATTAGTTAGGGTATTCTGAAATTGTACAAGATCTTCATTTCCGTCTACATTAGGATTGTTCTCATCAGTTAGTCTTCCGTATAGCATTTTTAGAGTAACGATTTCTCTGAGTTTTAACTTACGGAGTAAGGGTATCTCATTAAATAATGCACCGAGAAAAAAGTGTTGAATATTTAGATTTACATATTCGTCAGCAGCAAATTCCATGAAATTCATCATGTTAAATGAACGTATCTGGTAGGAGTACGTCTGATTAGCTCTAGGAATATAGTAAAGTAAATAGGGTACTCTTCCAAAAGTCTTTCCTAATTCCAATTCAGACTTAGTCTGTCCTAAGATACCGAGATAAAATTTCTTTGACAAACTAAGAGATAACTTATGATAGTCGTAAGCTCCACCGAACGCATCTTTTATACCTGCTCTATATTGTAAATTTATAACAGGATACCGTGAAGGAATCGTAGTTCTATAAGACCTACCTTGTACAAATTTCTCATTAGGGGCATATCTTAGATTTATTCCTGCCTCGAAAGTATTTATCTCGGATAGGAACTCCTGTTGACCATCACTATCTCTAAATGGCATATCTAATGTACCCAGCGGGCTTTTAGCAGATTTTTCTGCAATTATAGAATAGCTAAATACCTCACCTTCTCTAGTGTAATCCATCTTGTAACTCTCATCTAACAACATCCTGTCGGCGACACCTCGACGTATAGATAATAGTATGTTATCTGTCTTAATATTGTCTAATTGGATACCAGGAAAAGTTACCTCTTTCGTATAATCTAATAGTAAATAATGTCTTGGATTTTCTCTGAAATCTTCATTAAAGGAATACATAATATTACCAGAGTATTTCCAGTTCTTATCTCTAGTTCCATAAGCACCATATCCTCCTAGACGAATCTTTTTAGCAAACCTAAGATTCGTTTCTCCTCCGAACTTATATCTCGTCCCTTCTACATCATTAAAACTGACGAAGGTTGCTAAGGGACCCACTTCTATTCCTTTATAGGGTAGGTATCCTGACAGCAGAACATAACCCAGATATTTATATCTATTAAATGCTGGATTGTTATTGAGCGTGTCCATCATTTTGTATACTCCCGCCTCTGTTTTAGATAAGGGTTCGAATCTATTATCTATCCAGTATTTCTCTGTCTTTTCATAGACATCATCAGAATATGTTACCTTCTCTATACCACTGAAAACTTCCATATCTTCCGGCGGATCAAAACTGTAGTTTTTATAATTGTTGATCCTAGTGCCATAGGCTCCTATACCATTTTGGGTGAGTGAGTAATCTACTGTGATAAGATCTTTGTTGAGAACGTAAGATCCATCTAGTTCTTCGAACTCTTGGATGATCTTAAGGTCTCTGACAAAGTTCAGATTGATGCCTCCGATAATCCCTAAGTCCGCTTTCTTGATAAAGTATTTATCATCATTACTGATATAAAGATGACCTGTAAATCCCATGTCTAGTTTGTTCCTTGGGATAAAAGCTAGTTTGATAAGACTAAGGTCATTGACATAAATCGTATCCTGAATATAGAATCGGTAAAAGTTGATCGCTCGATTACTTACGGGACCTATAAATTCATTTCCTAACAGTAGAAGTTTGTCTTCATAGATATCTACATTCTCATACAAGACGTCTAGTATCCCATCAATGGTTTCATCATCTATCGTCTCGCTGAGGTTCGTTAGTTTTACACCATGCTTTATCTCTTTCTCTGTTGTAGGATCCTTTCTGTAATGGACAGTAGATAAGGTTTCTCTAAGAAAAATCGGTAAGAAGGGCTTTCCATTTATTTCTGAGGTATCTACATAATCAAAAAGAAACTGGAACTCATTGAATATTTTTCTGTCCTGAAACTGAGAAGTGATATTATTTGCATCCATTTCTATCTTCTCGTACTTATCAAAAGAGTAGTAATCTTGTCCTCTCAGTCTGTTAGCTTTTCTATTATCCAGTACTTTTTTTATAAGTTCTACAGCAGGATTATTTTTCTTAGAATACTTCGTTTTCTTTTCTGTAAGAGTAACAGTTTCTATCTGTAAGCTAGTAGAAATTAGCTGGAAATTTATTTCCTGCTTACTTTCTTTAAATATAGCTTTGGCTGCAGTAGTGTACCCCAGGTAAGTTACTTCCAGAGAGTCAGAAGGAAATCTCGTTTCTATTTCATAAAAACCATCTAGATCTGTTGATGCACCGATCTGAGTACCCTTAAAATATACATTGACAAACGGAAGTGATTCATTTGTAACAGCATCCTTTACAAGACCAGAAACCTTAGTGATTTTCTGAGCGAAAGTCAGATTTGCTAAACATACAAATAGGAATGATAGTATAGCTAATTTATAAGGATAATTCAAAAGTTAAAAAATTAATGAAATAAAGTATTCTACAAAGTTAAACGATCTTGTTCTTATATATCTTGGTTTAATCAACTAAAGCCTCTCCCATAACGAAAGAATTTATGATTTGTTTACCATTAATCATATCTTTTTTCTCATTCTAGATGTTATTATATGATTGAATGTGGACACGTTAAAATATAGAAAAGAGGATAATCTTAGACCATTTATTATTAACAGAATTAGATTTTGTAAAATATGAACACGGCAAATAAATTGATTGAAATACTGACACTTGAGAAAATTGATGAAAACTTATATCGAGGGCATCAGATGCAGGAAGCTGGTAAGAGAGTGTTTGGTGGTCAAGTATTAGCACAAGCGATAGAAGCTGCTACGGATACGGTAGATAGTGATCGGCACATGCATTCTTGTCACGCCTACTTTATCTTACCAGGCGATACAAGTCTGCCGATAATATATAGTGTAGATATTACTAGGGATGGTGGTAGTTTTTCTACTAGAAGAGTTAAGGCTATACAGAATGGAGCGGATATTTTTGTATTGGCGGCATCTTTTCAGCTGACACAGGCTGGATTAGATCATCAGATAGAGATGCCTAAGGTGCCAATGCCTGAAGGTCTTGCCTCGGATTATGAGATCGCAAAGAAATTTAGTAGTCTCATACCTGAGTATATGCATAGAATGCTTATCGAGAAACCAATAGAGTTTAAGCCTGTAGAGATACCAGACTTCTTGATACCTATAAAAAGTGAGCCTAGACAGAATATCTGGATGAGATATAAAGGAGATTTACCAAATGATCCTCGGGTACACAAGAAAATTTTGGCGTATGCTTCGGATTATAATTTGCTGATCACTGCCTTAAGACCACACGAGGTAACGCTAGAAGAGGTACAACTTGCGAGCTTAGATCACGCCATGTGGTTCCATAGAGATTTTAGGATTGATGAGTGGTTACTTTATGCTCTAGAAAGTCCGAGCAGTTCTAATGCTAGAGGATTTACTAGGGGAAATATCTTTGATATGAGTGGAAATTTAGTCGCCTCAGTAGTGCAGGAGGGACTTCTTCGTAAAAAAAAGAATAAAAAATAGCTGAGAGCTTGGAGCTTTTGGTGTGGTACTTATATTAATTCGTACTTTTATACCGATCACGTAAAATATCTAGTTATGTCAGCAATAGTCGAACAAATATATACTGCCTGTCTGGCACAGGGTTCTTATTTTATAGAATCTAATGGTGAAGCAGCAGTAATTGATCCCCTGAGAGAATCAGAGCCATATATCAGAAGGGCAAAGGAAAGAGGTGTCAAAATCAAATATATTTTCGAAACGCACTTTCATGCAGACTTTGTTTCTGGACATATAGATCTGGCAAAAAAGACTGGAGCTAAGATTGTCTATGGTCCTAATGCCCATACGGACTTCGAAAAGATCGAAGCTGCAGATGGACAGATCTTCATAGTAGGTGGTTTAAGTATAGAGGTGATTCATACGCCAGGTCATACGCCAGAAAGTACCTGCTATCTGTTAAGAGACGAGGAAGGAAAGCAGCATAGTATGTTTACTGGAGATACCTTGTTTATAGGAGATGTTGGCAGGCCTGATCTTGCTCAGAAAGCAACTAACCTTACCCAAGAGGATCTTGCAGGCTGGTTATATGATAGCTTAAGAAACAAGATAATGCCCCTAGATGATCATCTGATAATATATCCCGCCCATGGTGCAGGTTCTGCATGTGGAAAAAATATGAGTAGCGAAACATCGAGTACCTTAGGTGAGCAAAAAGCTACGAATTACGCATTGAGAGCGGATATGTCAAGATCAGAGTTTATAGAAGAAGTTACAGATGGACTATTAGCTCCACCACAGTATTTTTCTAAAAATGCGGCACTCAATAAAAAAGGTTATAATTCTATAGATGAGGTCATGAAGAAAGGTCTTACCGCTTTGTCTGTAGATGATTTTGAAGTGCTATCAGCAGATTTAGATACATTGATACTCGATGTTAGATCCAAGGAAGATTTTGGAAAAGGTTTTATACCTGGATCTATTTTTATAGGTCTCGATGGTAGTTTTGCGCCATGGGTCGGTGCGCTGATAGAAAAGCTGGATCAGAAGTTACTTCTAGTAGCGCCGAAGGGTAGAGAGGCGGAAACGGTAAGAAGATTAGCTAGAGTAGGATATGATAACGCGCTAGGATATATTGATGGCGGCGTGGAAGCGTGGAAGGCAGCTGGAAAAGAATTACATAACATACATACTATTTCATTAGAGGTTTTTCATGAAGATACAGGTAACGATCACCATGTTACCATTGTAGATGTTAGGAAGCCTGGAGAATATGAAGCGACACATCTAAAAAATTCAATTAATTATCCACTAGATTTTATCAATTCTAGCACATTAAAATTAGATAAAAAAACAAAGATTCATTTGCACTGCAGAAGCGGTTATAGGTCGACCGTTGCCAGTTCTATTTTAAAATCTAGAGGTTATGATCACCTTGTCAATGTTCAAGCAGCATTTGAAGATTTGAAAACAAGTAGTATAGGATTAGAAGGGAATTGCCCTTCTCTTACAGATGCATAAAAAAGATACAATTCTATGATAGAGTATATAAGTCAACCGTGGCACTGGTCAGTGTCTGGTGTTATGATTGCGCTTCTTATGTTTTTGCTTATTTATTTTGGAAAACAATTTGGCGTTTCTAGTTCTTTTAAGGCCATCTGTTCTGCTGGTGGGGCAGGTAAGTTAGCAGATTATTTTGATTATAATTGGAAATCTCATAGTTGGTTATTAATGTTTGTCATAGGTGCGATCTTGGGAGGTTTTATAGCTTCTAAGTTTTTCCAAGCTCCGATGCCTGTAGACCTATCCACCGCCACACTAAGTGATCTGAAGGCTCTAGGTATTGCTGCTCCAGAAGTGGGCGCGCTCGTACCACCAGAATTGTTTTCTGCGGGATCTTTTACGAGTATTAAGTCATTGTTAGTACTTATAATAGGAGGAATATTTATCGGATTTGGAACGAGATATGCTGGAGGATGCACCTCTGGTCATGCGATTACAGGACTGGCTAATTTACAATTACCTTCACTTGTTGCGGTCATAGGATTTTTTATAGGAGGACTCATCTCCACGCATTTTTTACTTTCCTTTATCATGTCAATATAATTATAATGAAGCAACTTAAATTTCTTGTCGTAGGTATTTTGTTTGGGATTGTAATGACTAAGTCAGAAGCGATATCATGGTATCGTATTCAGGAAATGTTCAGGTTCCAGAGTTTTCATATGTATGGGATAATTGGTGTCGCTGTGGTACTAGGAGCGATAGGCGTATATCTTATGAAGCAAACAAATATACTGAATGTCAATGGAGAGAAAATACAATTTTCTGAAAAGCCAAAGACTTATATTGCGAGTATTATAGGGGGTACTATCTTTGGTTTGGGTTGGGCGTTAACGGGTGCATGCCCTGGACCTCTTTACGTCCTTTTTGGACATCAGATATGGACAATAGGTCTTGTCATATTGAGTGCTTTATTTGGTACAATGCTATATGGCATACTAAGATCTAAGCTGCCACATTAGCTTTTGGTAACTATTCAAAAACCTATTTCCAGGATGAAAAAAAATAGGGGTTTGTACGAAATAAGTTCAGTGAATAAAATTTTCTTATTTTACATATGAAAACTAATTCTCTCAACTAACAAATATTTCTATCATGAAGTTAGGTGCCTTCTCTATAAGTCTATCTGTAAAAGATATTCACAAATCTAAAGCGTTCTATGAAAAACTAGGATTCTCAGTTTTTGCAGGGGACCTTGCTAAGAACTATCTCATTATGAAAAACGAAACATCGCTTATAGGTTTATTCCAAGGGATGTTCGAGAATAATATAATAACTTTTAATCCTGGATGGGATTCTAGTGCTCAGAAAGTGGAAGATTTTGATGATGTAAGATCCATACAGAATGCTCTTAAATCAAAAGGACTAAGCTTAGAAAAGGAAGTAGACGAAACAACTAGTGGTCCAGGAAGTTTTGTTGTGATCGATCCTGATGGAAATTCTATTTTACTGGATCAACACGTCTGATTACGGTTCTGTTTTTTTGGGTTAATTATTTATAGAGGTTCTCATTCTATGTCTTATACCATTTCTATTTTTAGATGACGGAAAAGGATTTAGAATTGTTCAAAATGGATCAAGGCAAAAAACGCAGGCGAACCCATAGGTTCGGCGAGGCTTTTTAACGAAGGAACATGAAGAACAAAATAAATAATTACCGTCATTCTAAACTAGAATTGGTATAAGGTCACGATATTAGTTCAAAGGATGGACATAAGTTTTTTAATGGATGATAAAAAAAAGGTGGATCTTAGCAGAAAATTTAGAACTATATAATATTTATACAGTAGGTGTTTTAATGAATTCTAAAAATAAAGAATATATTGCTGATCTTAATCCTCTTCTTAGAAAGCTCATTGATAATAAAAGCAATTATTTAATTAAATTACTGAATCAGATTTGGATAGATTTAAGGAATATATAATAGGTCACGAGACACATTATCGGATATATTTTTCGTATCCCATCTGTCTGAGAAGTATCATATGAGTTTGTCAAAACCAATTTAAAATAAGTATAACAAGTCATTTTGCAAACAGAAATAGACCATACAAGAAGAGAATGTTACAAATGCATGAGACCTGCTGTCTCTTGTATTTGTAAGTCCACTAATCCTGTCCAGACTAAGACCCGTTTTATTATTCTTATGCACCCGAAGGAGTACAAGAAAGAAAAAAACGGAACGGGACATATGACTAAGTTACAACTTAAGAACTCAGAAATTATAGTTGGTGTTGATTTTACAAATAATAAACGTGTAAATGAAATACTGAATAGAGAAAAAAGTAATTCTTTCTTACTTTATCCAGGGAAAGATAACTTTAACTTGTCCATAAGGGAAGGGTCAGAAATTACTTCCTTTATGGGTATTAATCCACACATCTTCCTTCTAGATGGTACATGGCCTTGCGCCCGTAAAATGCTTAAGCTCAGTAAAAACTTGCAAAATCTAAAAAGAATAAGTTTTGACAATAAGATCCAATCAAATTTTATTATTAAGCAGCAGCCTGATGCTCTTTGTCTTAGTACTATTGAGTCAGTCTATACTGTAATAAATTTACTTAGGAAAAGTGACCTAGAAAAATGCAACACAAAGGATTTTCTTGAGCCTTTCCGAAAGATGATTGAGTACCAGATAGAATGTATACGTAAGCCCAATAATAAGAACTATCGACCAACTGCTAGCAGAGATATTTTTCCTAAGAATAAGTACAAGAAAAATGATCAAAGAAATATATTCTTTGATCGTTAAATTTAGATAAGAATATGCTTATTTTACAGAACAAAATCGAGAATACTTAGGTATACTTCTTCAATATTATTTATCTGATTTTTACACCTCCATCTCTATGAAAAAAAATAACTTTATTTACATATTTATCTTTCTCATGTTTTCTGTTATTACACTTGGGTTAGCTAATTATTCTCTAATAGTTAAGCAGCCTCATAGTACAATAGAAATTTTAAGTTCAGACGAGATATCAGATGATCCTAATGCTGAGAAATCCTTTGACATGATGATGGAAGTTCTTATGCACAAACGTTGCGTAAATTGTCACCCCGCTGGAGATACGCCACTGCAGGGAGAGGATAGTCACTTACATAACTTCGGAATCGTTAGAGGAGAGGATGGTCATGGTCTAGCAGGATATACTTGTGGTACCTGCCATCAAGAAGAGAATAACAAGATATCAGGTGTGCCAGGTGCCCCTGAATGGGCGGTTGCTCCAGCAGAAATGGTATGGGAGGGAAAATCTAGAGTAGAGATTGCAACGCAGATGATGGATCCCGCTAGAAATGGAGGTAGAACACCAGAAGAGATCGAGAAGCACCTAACCGAACATGAATTAGTATTGTGGGCATGGGAGCCGGGAATAGATGCAGAAGGCATGCCTAGAGAAAAACCACCAGTTCCTGTTGATGAGTATATAACGGCAGTAAAGAATTGGATACATGCTGGAGCGGTAATTCCAGCTCAATAATAAATACATAATGATGAAAATATCTTTTACTATAAATGGAGAAAATCAGATAGTAGATGTAGACGGAGAGACACCATTACTATGGGTAATCCGAGATGGCTTAGATCTGAAAGGAACAAAATATGGCTGTGGAAAAGCTGCCTGTGGTGCCTGTACTATACACGTGGAGGGCAATGCTGTGAGATCCTGTTCTTATCCAGTGAAAATGGCAGAAGGAAAAAATATCATTACAATAGAGGGATTGTCAACAGGCGATAATTTGCACCCCGTACAGCAAGCATGGAAGGAGGAAGTTGTTCCACAATGCGGATATTGCCAGCCAGGATTTATGATGGCTACAGCTGCTATGCTGAACGAAATTCCCAAGCCAACGGATAAGGATATAGATCAGAATATTATAAATATATGTCGATGTGCTACCTATTATAGAATGAGAAAAGCGATACATAGAGCAGCAGAGATCCAATCACAATCACCATCACTTTAGCATAATATCATAATGGCAAATAAAGAAAATAGAGAAAAGTCTAAGGGTCTGAGGCGTCGTAAGTTTCTAAAGTACTCAGGCGTAGGTATGGGGCTTATGCTAGGAGGTGTCTGGGTATCAAGGAATTATTCAAGAAGGTATTTTTTTGACCTTGTTGAGACCATGGTGCCGACTTATATAGGAGACACTTCTCCATTAGTTTGGATTCAAATAAGTCCTGAGAATAAAGTCATTATACATAGTTCTAAGGTAGAGATGGGGCAAGGGACCTTCACTTCTATAGCACAGATTGTAGCGGAAGAACTAGAGGTAGATATAGATCAGATAGAGGTAACCCATGCAGCTACAGATACGGGAAATGTAGATGGTTTCGGTACAGGAGGTAGTCTGTCCATAGCAGGACTATGGAAACCTTTGTCAGAAATGGCTGCTACAATGAGGCTTATGCTGAGTAATGAGGCAGCGGCTAGACTAGGTGTCTCTGTTAGTCAACTTAATTTAGAAAATGGAAAGATCTCTGCTGGTGGATCTACCATCACCTATGGCGAAATCGTTGCAGGTGTCACAGAATGGTCTTTTCCAGATGCGCCTAAGCTGAAGAAAAGATCTGACTATAAGTATGTGGGGAAACCAGTACCTAGAGTGGATCTGCATGATAAGGTGATTGGTGCACCTATCTTCGGAATTGATGCTGAATATCCTGATATGGTATATGCGTCTGTAGTACGCTCTAGACTAGTGGATGCAAAAATGTCAAATTTTGATACTTCAGCAGCAGAAAAGATGCCAGGTGTGCTTAAGGTTGTTAATGAAAATGGTTTTGTAGGTGTAATAGCTAATTCTTTTTTCGAGGCTGATAATGCAAGACATAAAATAAAGTTTGATTACACGACTAACAAGGTATGGAATCTATCTGATGTAAATGAAAAGATAAAAGTAGGCAATGGGAAAAAGATCATCTTTCAGAAAGAAGGTAAGGCAGTAGATGATATAGACGAAGAAGGAGAGATAATAGAAATGGAGTTCTCCACTCCCATAGGTGCGCATGCTCAGCTAGAGCCTAACGGAGCCGTAGCCTATTATCAAGACGGGAAAGTAGAATTAAAATTATCTACCCAGGTGGTGGATTTTACAAGAAAAGAAGTCGCCTCTGCACTAGGCATAGACAAGAATGATGTCAATGTTATTCCCACCTTTCTCGGCGGCGGGTTTGGTAGACGATTACACACCCCGCACGCTGTACAAGTTGCGCTCATGTCTAAGGCTGTAGGGAAACCCGTAAAATGTTTTTTTGACAGAAAACAAGAATTTCAGAACGATACTTTCCGGCCACCTTCTCATCATATTATGAAGGCAAAAGTTTCTGAGTCAGGAGCGTTGTTAGGTCTAGAACATCAGTTAGCGAGCGGGGATACAATGTTTAACTCTGCATTGGTCCCATCCGTGTCTGCTACCATCTTAAGGGCGGATATAGGTTCCATCAGAGGAGGGGCTATTATGTATGATAATATCCCTGAGATAAGAGCAAGTTATTATCATTCGGAGCTTCCCTTTGCTACAAGCTACTGGAGAAGCTTAGGATTACTCGCTAATGCATTTGCGATAGAAAGCTTCTTAGATGAGATTGCCATAAGAACAAAACAAGATCCTGTAGAGTTGCGATTAAAATATCTTTCTGATAATAATCCTTACTCTGTACGTATCAAGAACGTCATAAAAGCCTGTGCGAAAAAGGCAGCTTATAGAGAAGGTATAGTAGATGGTAAAGCCATGGGCTTTGCATCTACTATAGATATAGGGTCTCCTTGTGCGCACGTCGCCGAGGTATCTATAGAGGATGGTAGAATAAAAGTACATAAGGTGACCGTTGCATTTGATTGTGGTGTAGCGGTAAATCCAGATCAGGTAAGGGCACAGGTGGAAGGCTGTGTATGTATGGGGCTAAGTGCCTCGCTATATGAGAAGATGGATCTAAAAGATAATAAGTTACATCCTGTAAATTATGGCGCCTATAGAATAGCTATGATGCGCGATGTTCCTAGGGAAATAGATACGGTTCTGATCCAGGGTACAGATATTCCAGGTCCAGTAGGGGAGCCACCTCTAGGACCTATCGCCGCTGCGATCAACAATGCAGTCAGGAGATTAATAGATAAAAGACTCACCTCGCTGCCACTAGATATTAGTTAATTATATTTTGTAGATAAGTTGGAAATTAAAAAAAGAAGAGGCTAAGAACCCATAATAGTCTATTCAATATTTACTGTGTAATACCAATTCTAGTTTAGAATGACGGTAATTATTTATTTTGTTCTTCATGTTACTTCGTTAAAAAGCCTCGCCCAACCTATGGATTCGCCTACGTTTCTTGCCTTGATCCATTTTGAACAATTCTAAATCCTTTTCCGTCATCTAAAAATAGAAATAGTATAAATCGAGATTAAAATTAAGCAGTTACGTAATGAAAAAGATTCAAATTATAGCGCTACAGTTGGTTTTATTTCTTTTCCATAAACCAGAATTATTATAAGGCATATGACGGGTTAAAAAAAATTACGCTGGGTTTTAATGATGTAGAATAAGGGTCCCATATAGGCTCTACCTATTGCAACACAGCATGATTAATATACTAGTTTTTATCATCCTGAAATGCTGGATCATTTTCAGGCTTGACATATTTTTTAGACTTCTTACCGAATACAGATACATTGACATATCGCTTAGGATTCAATCTTAGATCTTGTAGCAGTAGTGCAAGGTTCTGTGAGGTAAGCTCTAGATTGTCGTATAACTGTTTGTCATTGATAAGCTTAGCTAGGCTACCATCTCCCTTGTCTATTTTTGTGATAACTTCTTGCAACGAACTTATAGTCGCGGTAGCCTCAGCCATAGTTGCCTGCATCTCCTTGAGGGAAGTTCCTGCCTGGTCGATAGCTGCATCTGTTTTTCCCAATGTCTGGTCTAAGTTTAGATTAGAAAATTTTAGACTGGCTGCATCTAGATTAGAAATCATACTTGTTATTTGCTGATTATTAGCTGCTAGATTAGAAGAAATAGCGGCAAAATTCTTCAAAGAAGCAGTTAGGTTTTTCTCAGACTTTAGAAGAAGTGTATTCATGTTATTTGATGCATTAGCTAGATTAGCGGTTACAACTTCTAGGTTTCTTATCGTGGCGTCTAGGGGAGCATTAGAACTTTCGTCTCCTAGCTTATTAAAAGCACTTCTTAGTGACCCTCCAAATGCAGTTCCATATTCAGCAACATCTTCTGTGCCTATCATAGATCCTATAAGACCTAGAGACTCACCTTTTAGCTCTTGACCCGGTGTAGCACAATCGGAACCTGTACACATCTTCTCAAAATCTAGTTCCAGCATTCTTCCTCCGATGGCACTGATCGCTTTTAGCTTAGCAACAGCCGACTTAGGAACAGCTATTTCTCTATTAATATCGTAATCTACTCTAATATTATTTACGTTAGCAGGGTCTAAGACTATAGACTTTACGACACCTACTCTGTAGCCATTGACCATAACAGGAGAGGCTACGGCTAAGTCAGTAACCTCATCAAAAATAGAATAGTAAGGATTGGCTGATGAAAGTAAGTTATTGCCCTTGATATATTGGTATCCAAATATTACTGCAGCAGCAGTTACAAGTGTCAGAATACCTAGTTTTATTTCACGTCCCATGAGTTGTCTTTATAATCTAAGGCCGAAAGTAGGAAAAAACATCATTGACCGCTTGTCATAGACCTAGCTTTTTCAATATTTAATCTAATATTTTCATCATAAGCAACTAAAAAGGCGCCTTGAAATCCTTTTTCTAACAAAAACTTACGATGTTCATAGGCTTCTGACATATCATCAAAAATCCCACTTATGTACTTAAACATGCCATCTTCATAGATAGTTGTGTAAGCTAGGTTCTTTATACCAAGCTTTTCCAGAGGATTACATTTTTCCTTAGTTGCCGCGATCTGGACACTGTAATTTACTTTCTTCTTTCCTGTACGATTATAAGGTATAGTAGGCTTTTTGGGCTTATTATTAGTAATCGTTTTATTACTTATTGAATTATTGACACGCCTAGCTGGACGAACTATAAAATCCTTTTTTGCAACCTCTGGACGATCGTTAGCTGATGTACGGACTGTACTCGTTTGATTTTTTGCTGCTGGTTTGTAATAGTTATCAGGTTTAGGACTATTATATGCTATAACTTTCTCCGGTTTCGATGGATTGCTTATAACTTCTACAGTAGTCGTATTATTTTTGACATGAACAAAAGATGGCGCCGTAGTATGGTATGCTTTGTGTGTGTTTTCAGCCGTAGACTGCGCTACTGTATTATAATGAGAACTGGGTGCATCTATGAAGCTAGATAATCCAGTAAAAATAGATTCAATAATAGATTTTTTCCCTTGGTTACTGCTAAGAATCGCCTCATCTTTAGGATTAGTGAGAAAACCGGTTTCTATAAGTATGCTTGGCATGGTGGCTCTTTTTAGCACTACAAAACCTGCTTGCTTTACCCCCTTACTCTTCATATTGGGTAATTTGTCAAATTGGTTTTCTATTAGCTGAGCCACTTCGATGCTTTGTTCTAGATTGACATTCTGATACATAGATAAAATGATATGACCTTCCGGTGAGTTAGGGTCATATCCATCATAATGTGCAGTATAGTCATCTTCCAATAAGACCGATGAATTTTCTCTTTTAGCAATGTTTAGATTATATTCTGTTGTATGTAGACCCATCACATAGGTTTCTGTACCGCTTGCGTATTTGCTAGGGAACGCATTACAATGTATGGAAAGGAACAGATCTGCGTTATTTTCGTTAGCGATTTTAGTCCTGATATGAAGTGGGATAAATACGTCCGTCTTCCGCGTATAGATCACCTCTATATGCGGGTAGAAAGTGTTTATCTTCTCACCTAGAGATAGGGCAAGTTCCAGTACCACATGTTTCTCGGTAGAGTGCTTACCATTACAGCCAGCATCCTTACCCCCGTGTCCGGGATCTATCACAATTGTATTAATATTTGTAAAATTTATTGCCAGATCAGTTAAGGTGACGTTAAAGTGTGGCTTATCACATGCAGATAAGTGGACGTACCATGACATTATCATGATAACAAACGTTAAATTGAGGTGTAGTTTTCTCAAAAGACGTAAATTTAAATTGTACCTTCGTGAAGGTATTAAAATTCGCAATAATATTCATAAATAGTTTGTTCAGAATTAATTATATAGTAAGTATTTTTATAATGTGTGTAGTTAATACAACTATTTTCTGCCAAACTAGTCCAGATTCTCTCCTGATAGATTCATTATTCACCCCACAGGACACCCTCCTTTCTACTCTCAGTGATACAACTATTATACCTGAAATCTCAGATGATGGAAAAATCGGTTTCTCAGATGATTCTTTTGATGCGCCCATAACGTACGGTGCCACGGATAGTATGCGTTTTGATAACGCAAAGAATGAGGTGCATTTATGGGGAAATGCATTTGTGAATTATGAGCAAATGAAATTGACAGCGGGGTATATCATTTTTAATTTTGAGTCAGATATTGCAGAAGCATTTACAACTAGAGACAGCAAAGGAAGAAGGATAGAGCAACCTACCTTTGATGATGGTACAAAACAACTTAAGTATCGTGAACTTAAATACAATTTCAAGACAGAAAAAGGGATCGTCTATGATGCTATTACTCAAGAAGGAGACCTGTTCTTGCACGGCGCTAGAACAAAATATTTTTCTAAAGGCGTAGATTCTACGTTACAAGAAGAAAAAGTGCTCTATAATGCTGATGCGCTTATAACGAGTTGTAATCATGAGCATCCTCATTTCGGTATACGTTGTTCTCGGCTCAAACTTGTTCCAGATAAGATTGCGGTGGTAGGTCCAGCTCAGTTAGAGTTAGCCGGTATTCCTACACCGATTGTATTACCGTTTGGGTTTTTTCCACTAGCGGATGGAGAATCTTCAGGATTTATTTTTCCTAATGACTACGAATATTCAGAAACACTGGGTTTTGGATTTAGAGGAATGGGGTGGTACTTTCCGATAAGTGAATATATAGATCTTACCTTACGGACGGATTTTTACACGAGAGGTACCTGGGGAATTAACCTTACGAGTGCCTACAAAAGAAGATATAAGTATAGTGGATCTGTCAATCTTTCTTTCAACGATAACAGGACAGAGAATCTATCAGATGGATCTTACGATTCTAATAAAAGTTACAAAATTGCCATCAGGCACCAACAGGATACTAAGGCACATCCTTATAGATCTATAGGAGGTACGATAAACTTTGAGAAGAATAATTATTCTAGAACAGTTAACAATGATGCGACATCAGTAGTCCGTAATATTACACGTTCTAATTTTAATTTTAAACACAGCATGCCTAATACTCCGTTTAATTTTGTAGCCGGGCTTAATCACGCTCAGAATACTAATACGGGTTCTGTAGATGTAACGCTACCAGATATTACGTTAAACATGAAAACCATATACCCTTTCAAAAATAAAAATAGGGGAGGAAATGATGAGAAGTGGTATGAGAAAATTTCTTTTAGATATGATACAAAGCTCAAGAACTCTGTCTCTAGCTCAGATTCGACGATTTTCACTAGTGCGGTATGGGATGAGTTAAGAACAGGAATGAATCACAATATGTCATCGGCCATGAGTTTCAGAGCACTGAAGCATTTTAATTTTAGTCCCTCTGTATCGTATAATGAAAAATGGTTCACCAGAAGAGAGACTAGAGAATACTTTGCAGATAATGATTCTATTGCTGAAAATTTTGAAGATGCTTTTAATACTTTCAGATCTTATAATGTAGGTATCTCAGCTACGACACAGATCTTCGGGACCATGCTTTTTAAGCGAGGACGTATAAAAGGAATTCGTCATACACTTAAGCCTAATTTTGGATTTAATTTCACGCCAGAGACGAGAGATAGGTACATAGAAGTATTAGAAGTAGGGGACCCGGATAATCCAGTCGAGTATTCGCCTTTTCCTAGACAGCCCTTCAGTACCAACTTAGGAAGAAAGGCTATGAATTTTAATTACGGGTTTACTAATAATCTAGAAGTAAAGTATTTTTCTAAAAAGGATTCTATAGACAAAAAATTTAAAGTTTTTGATAGACTAAGTATCAATGGCTCTCATAACTTTATCGCCGATACGCTAAAATGGAGCACAGTAGGATTAACTGCAAGTTCCAGACTTTTTAAGAATATAACCACGATATCAGTAAGAGTAACCTTTGATCCATATATGGAGTCAGAGCAAGGAAGAAGGATAAGTACTTCTGTGGTAAGCGCAAGGGGAAAGTTATTACGAACAGATTTTGGTTCATGTAAATTGACAAATAGATTTCCTTTTAAAAAATTGAGAGCATTATTTAGTAATAGTAAGGAAAAGGAGGAGAGAGACAGAGCTTCTGGTCCTGAACGAGCTGCTACTTCATCAGCAGATGATAGAGAAGATATAGATGCTTATATACCAGAAGATGGTTCTTCTCAGTTAGTCGGCGGAGCTATCTTAAGGGACGAACAAAAGAAAGCCGAGAATGAATCCCAGAAGAGTAGTGCCAGGCTACCTGCTTTTACAAGTCTTTTCGATAATCTAAACATTGTTCATGACTTCGAGTGGCGATATGCCACGCAAGGCGAGCAAGATTCTAGTTTTGTTTTTAATCATTCTATAAGTCTATCGGGTAATATAAGTCTTACGGAAAACTGGGATGTACGTGTAGGTAATATTGGCTATAATTTTATTGATAAAGGACTGAATTTTCCGAGTTTTACGTTTAGCAGAAAATTACATTGTTGGAGAATGGATTTCTCTTGGACACCTAACAGGGATACCTACTCGTTTTTTATCGGTGTATCCGGTGGAGCATTTAATTTCTTAAAATATAATTACGGTCAGAATAATATCGATGGGATATTTAGGTGATTTGCAAGCGTAGGTGAAGCATGTCTATCACTAAGTATATCGCTAACAAAGTAAACAAACCCAACAAAAAATATGATTCAAGAGATATATCAAAAAGCAATGAGGTATGCTGGTGAGCAGCATAAGGATCAAAAAGTTCCAGGATCAGAATCAAATTACTTGTTGCACTTATCAAACGTTGCAATGGAGGTAATAATGGCTTATAATGCATCCGCTGATTTTAATTTATAATATGCAATTCAATTAGCAATATTACACGATACAATTGAAGATACGGATAGTACTTTCAGTGAAATAAGTCAATTGTTTGGAGAAGATGTTGCTATAGGAATTCAAGCGTTAACCAAGAATAATAGCTTAGAGACTAAAGAAGATCAAATGCTAGATAGCTTGAATAGGATTAAGCATTTAAAGGACGAAGTGGGCCTGGTCAAATTAGCAGATAGAATAACAAATCTACAAAAACCACCTAACCTTTGGACAAATGAAAAAATATTATCGTACCAAAATGAAGCAAAAATAATAAGTTCAAATCTGAAGAAAAAAAATGAATACTTAAATAAACGTTTAGATGTTAAAATTCAAGAATACGAAAAGTATACAAAATAAAAATCATCATAAAAGCCCTGAATAAGCATGATATAATACCATTTCTATTTTCAGATGACGGAAAAGGATTTAGAATTGTTCAAAATGGATCAAGGCAAGAAACGTAGGCGAACCCATAGGTTCGGCGAGGCGTTTTAACGACGGAACATAATGAACAAAATAAATAATTACCGTCATTCTATACTAGAATTGGTATAATAAGCACTATACTGTCTTATTTTAGCGCAAGTCTACAAGAGCTTTGCGTAATAGTCAAGTTTGATAAATTCTCAGAAATTATAAAGAATAGGATAATTTATAATCGCAGATCACCAAGTCAATTGAAAACCTATAGATGGGATAAAGACTCCTTCGGCGTTTTGAATTTCTTTTAGGCGGTAGCGAGGAGTAGGGTTACTTTGATCTATAGCCAAGACCACCGAGTCACCATTCTCATCCCGATCAAACGTTAGTACCTGTTGACTATCTGCATTTGCTAGGATATTTTCTAGGTCTAGATAAATATTTATATTGGTATTTCTAAGTGTGTAGGATTTGGCAATTCTAAGATCAATTAAGCTAGTTGCTTTACCACGTCTGGAGTTAAGTTGAGTATAATCTCTTATGCCGACTCTATTGACGTCCCATACATTAACTATCGAAGAATTTTTAACATCGAATGGTGTATAAGGCAAAGCAGACTGATGTTTTAGATTCGCACTCAGTAACCAATTATTTCCAAATTTGTATGATAGTACAGCATTTATTATATGCCGCGCATCCCAGGAAGAGGGACTGTATACCTGATTTCTATCTAGGAACTCACTTTGGCTAAATGCATATGATATCCAGCCATTGAGTTTATCTGTATTTGCTTTTTTTAAATATAATTCCATTCCATATGCTCTACCTTCACCCGTAAAATCTATGGGAACATTACCCACTACTCCAAAATCTGCACCGAAATTTGCTAAGGAAATACCTTCTCGTGTATTGAATGGATAATTAAAATATGATTTATAATAACCTTCAACAGTTAGTTTGTATTCTTTATTTAATTTGAGAAATTCAAAACCTGATGCAAGTTGGAAACTTTTGATAAATTCTGTAGACTCTAAATTAACATACTCATCATTTTCTAAATAGGATAGTAATATATTTTCAGGTAATTGAGCATATTGACCTATACTAAAATTGAAAGCACTTGAGTTATTTATATTGATTGTACCATTGATGTTAGGTAATGATAAATTATTTATGATTCCTTCCGTCCTCACGTTTGAAGATTGAAAAGTATTATGAAAAGTTAATTGAAACCTATTTGGAATGACATCAATACTGGTCTGAAGAAATGTGTAGAATAGATTATAATTAATCCCTGATGTATAATTGATTTCATTGAGGCCTAATGAATTATAGTATTGATTGAAAACTTCATAATCAGTATAATTTAATTTTAAACCTGCGCCGTATTTTACTTTAATTCTGCCTAAGTCATTAAATATTTCAAATTGGCCAACGGCTTGTTCTTCAAGTGAATTATAATCTAAAATCTGGGTATCCTCATTGTTTACATCATTTGATCTTTGTGCTGCATTTTTAAAACTGGAATATGAAAATTTAAGGCTTTTAGTCGATGTCGCACTGATGTTTTTATAGGCTATTCCATAAGTATTTGTTTTCTGCTGATTTGTAGGAAGATTGTCTTGCAAAAACTTTTGTATTTCACTATCGTTGACCTCGTCATTGACTGTAAAATCATCATTTGATCCAATCATTAGAAAACTCAAGTAACTATTAGGGTTTAGCATATGCTTTACATTGAAGGAATAATCACTATAATTAGGTAATACTGCTAGTCCGATCAAATCTAAAATATATTCTCTGTAAGATTTGCGAATGCTGAATGTAGCTCCAGTTTTTTTGTAGGAAGTAGATCCATGTAGGAAAAGATTGGTCGGATCTGCGCCGGTAGCGATATAACTTTTTCTGAATGGATCCAATAGGTATATATTAAAAACACCACTCATCGCATCTGGTCGGTTAGCTGGATAACCACTTGCTATAAAGTCTACTTCATTTATTAATTGTGCATTTAATAATGATATAGTACCGCCTGTTGATCCTTGAGTTGACAAATGGTTTATATAAGGTATTTCTATGTCATCGATAAAGAATGTATTTTCAGTGGGACCACCACCTCTAACAATTAAATCATTACGAAATGAATTGAGTGTAGTCAAACCAGGTAAACTTTGTATTAATTTTGCAAAGTCACCACCACCACCTGCATTTGTCTGAATCATTTGTGCAGAAGTAGTCTTTAAAGATATTGGCACTCCGATTATATCTTTATATGAGCTTGCTACAATAGTGACTCCATCAATCAATTCTACATTCGGTTTTAATAAGATAATATGATCTCCCTGATCTTTTGCAGCCTGTATTGAAATAAGCTTTTCTGAATAACCGATATAATTAATGGTGACCTGGATTGTAGCGTATGGAATTGATTCTATTGAAACTGAAAAGGCTCCATCTTTATCAGTTAGCGTAGAGTATATTTTCTTCTTATTTTGAATACTAGGTTTATCTTTTTCATTCAGAGATATTTGATAAGATTGTTCTATGAGCAATGAAGCGAAAGCTAATAATTCGTTAGTTGATTCATCCTTTACGACACCTTTAAAAATAAAAGTATCTTCCTCTAGTTGATTGTGTGCTAAATTATTTTTTTCGCAACTCGCAGAAAGAATTGAAGAAATATGGGCTACTAGATAAGCAATTATAATGAACTTGTTCATCAGTAGATTAATTTCAACTCGAGTTTGCTATCACTAGGGGAGTGTTTAAAACATGCATCATCAAAATTTGGGGGACCAAATACTCTCGGTTGGATGTTGTTAGAAACGGCATAGCCCTCTTTTGGCTTCCCAAAATAATTTGTATCCATTTTTAAATTTGAATTTTCATCATGAAGGACACTCAACCCATATGTGCCTGTAGGAACATCTTTAATTACAAATGTGTTCTCATGCTCCTTAATCTTATAAGTCTGGCTCATAAACGATTTCTTAGAGTCAGATGGAAAGCCTTCTTTTTCAATAAATATATTTATTGCTACAAGACCTTTGTCATTCTTAAGATTGACTAAGTGTACAATTATCGACGAATGTTTATCGGGTACTTGAGAAAATAGAGACAGATTGTTAAAAGAGAAAAAGAATGTGAGTACAAATATAATTGATTTCATAAGTAGCTAATTTAATTTACAAAACAACCATGAAAGCCTGGCATAATTGAATGTTTAATTTGAACTGAGGCAATTTCGGTAAATGATTTGGCATCTAAAAATAGAAGTTTCGAACCTTTTGATTTATTGGTAATGTTGATGAGAATACTAATTATGATTCCATCATCATCGTCTATTGAATCATGATTATGTAGGAAAATGGGTTCACCTGGATAATAATCAGGATCTTTCCATATATGCGTTTTTCCACTATGCATATTTATCTTAATTAGCTGGTCATAGAATTGCTTATTACCTTCTTTTGAAACCCCAACGGCATAAGTATGAGTATATTTTTTTTGTAAATATCTTTCATCTATTCGAGGTAACTCTAAAGTTTCTCTAGAAATCTCTTTTTTTTCTAAGGTTTTAGTTTTTAGGTTAAAAACGAATCTATATAGTCCTGACTCTTGAAGTTTATCGTTTAAATTGGATAACTTATCTAAATAGAAAGAATTAATAATCTCCGCATCTGGATATCCAACCATATCAAAAACTAAGGAATCATCTTCTTCGTAAGTATTGATAAAATGGAACGCGAAAAATGGATCTGCTTTAATTTTGTGGACTACTTTGCCAGTCTCTTTCGATATGATAAAGAACTTGACTTTCTGATTTTTACGCCATTTAAAATTCTCAATAAAAGGTTTGTTTTTTAGAAGAAAATCAATTGTGTTTGATGTAAAGGGATAGTGAGCTATGATAAAGTAGTTATCTGACATCCCCATACTATGAATATATGCAGGTTTCTGAATCGGAATCCTCGCTATTGTTTTAGTAGTTTTATCGTGAATGTTGTATTTTATAATTTTATAAAAATTCAAGGGACCCATGCTTAAAACGAGATTATATAAATTATCATCTATAACATGTGGGTGGGCAGTAGTTACTACCGGAGAAAATGAGGTATCTGTATAATCTATAATTTCCAAAGACTCTAAGCTAGTCTTATCAATTTCTAATTGCAATCTTGTTTCACCTAAAGCGAACAAATGATTTTCAATTTCTTGTATATTGACTTTTGGATTACAAAAAGTAAAGGTGCACATTAGTTTCTTAAATATAGAGATACATGGATCAGTAGCAAATTCTGGCAATCCTATTCTTTTATTTTTAAAAATAGATTCCTTTACATTTGACTCTATATATTTAGACTGGTACATTACCTTCCCATCTAAAATATCAAATTTATGTAACATTGCTAATCCGTCAAACCAATGCTTGAAAGATTGAGATGAATTTTTTAGGAGACCTGGTCCATTTCTATAAAAAGAACCTTGAATCCATTTAGGAATTTGACCCTGAACCTCTAATTCTATTTGTTCCTGCTCCTCTTGTGTGTGATTGAATGCAATATCAAATGCTTTTTCCATAAGCTGGTTTTGACATGGTATTACTTGATCGAGAATTTGTATCCAAATCAGATTGTATTAGATCGCTTGCAATCTTACCACTCGCAATTACAGCAGGAACACCAGCTCCTGGATGAGTGCCTGCACCGACAAAATATAGTCCTTTAAAAAACTTTGATTTATTATGAGGTCTAAACCAAGCTGTCTGTGTCATAGATGGCTTAATGGAAAAGGAAGCACCTACATGACTTTTTAATTCGTCCCTGAAATGAATTGGGTCTATCATATGATCAGCGATAATGTGTGAACGTAGATCAGGTAAATAATTTTCTTCTAAAAACTGAAGAATTTTCTGCTTATACTCTTCTCTAATAGAAGGCCAGTCGATACCATTTTCCTTAGAAAGATTCGGTACGAGCGAGAGGACATAAAAAGATTCGCAACCATCAGGTGCTATGGATTCATCAGTTATGGTTGGCATATGTAGGTATAGAGAGAAATCTTCAGTCAATTTTTTCTTTTTGAAAATGTCTTTTAAAAGTGCTCTATATCTATCATTCAAAATTATATTATGATGATGCAGTTTACTATCTAAATAACGCTTATTGGTTCCGAAATAAATTACAACAAGTGAGTTGCTATATTCTATATTATTTAACCAGGTCTTGACACCAAAAGGACGATCTTTATCTGATATTAAGTTTAGATAAGTATATGCACTGTCTGCATTACTAACGACGATATCAGTGTCAATTTTGTCTCCCGTTTTTAATTCGACTGATGATACAGATTTATTTGTAAAGTGGATTTGTTTAACCTCGTTTGACATTAAGACTTTCCCGCCGTTATCTTTAAATAATTGAAGCATAGCTTGGGCCATCGCACCAGTACCTCCTTTACAATAAAAAACACCCCACTGTTTTTCAAATTGAATAATAAGACTAAATATTGAGGGCGTATCGAATGGATTTCCACCTACAAGTAATGGATGAAATGAACATATCTTTCTGATAAATTCGTCTTTTACAAACATAGAAGCATATGCATACATTGACTTCAATGTTTTAGTTTTTAACATGGAAGGAATAATAGACATCATATCGGAAAACTTCAAAAATGGTTTTTCCGTGTAGGGATGAAATTTTTCGAAAACCTCTACTGTGCTTTCGACAAACTTCTTATAGCCTTCTACATCTTCAGGGCTAAACTTCTCAATTTCTTTTTCAGCTTTTTCATGTTCTCGGTAATAATTAAAAGCCTCTCCTTTTTCATTAAATATTCTATAAAATGGACTTAAAGGAATAAGTGACATATAGTCTTCCATCTTTTTTCCAGAGACTGAAAATAATTCTTCAATCATGTAAGGAGCAGTTATCACAGTAGGACCCCCATCAAATTTAAATCCGTCTACTTCATATTGATAACCTCGACCTCCAGGCTTATCTCTATTGTCTATAAGTGTTACATCAAAACCTGCTGCAGACAATCGAATTGCTGATGACAGGCCTCCAAAACCCGCTCCTATAACTATTATTTTTTTACTCATTAGGTAATAATTTGACTATTAACTTTGATAATAAATAGAGCTTTCTTTTTTTACTGACAAATGCACGTTGATTTAAATTGTCATAATTATTACGCTCTACAATTTTTAAAATTTCGCGGTACATTGTAGCCGCGGCGGCGATTGCCCATTTCCCTTTTGGTTCTAAATAAGCCAAGCCTTTCCAAGAATCAGTATAATACTTCCGAGCTCTATCAATCTGAAATGCCATTAATTTTTTCCAATTGTCATCAACAATCTGATTTTTAAAATGATTTTCAGTTATACCAAAGTGATCTAATTCTTCTTGTGGTAAATAGATTCTTCCCATCTTATAATCTTCTCCAACATCTCGAATGATATTTGTCAACTGCAGCGCGATTCCCATTTGTATAGAATACCTAAACGCTTTATCACTCGTAAAGCCAATTATGTGCATACTCATTAAACCAACAGTACTAGCCACGCTATAGCAGTATTCTACTAATTCTTCATATGTTTCATACCGAAATTTAACGGTGTCCATTTTGACCCCATTAATTAATTGATCCATATATCCGATAGGTATTTTATACTTCTGACGTGTGTATAACCATGAGAATAAAACTGGATCCGTTATATCGATTCGATTACTGTGAGTAGCTTTCTGCCACTCTTCTAATATCTTTTCACCATGATCTAAATCCTTGTCTATTATGTCGTCAGTGATTCTGCAAAATCCATATAAAGAGATGATAGCGTTTTGGCGATCACCATCCAATAATGAAGTCGCTAAACTAAAAGTCTTACTGTGATACTTAATAATTTCTTGACAGTATCTAAATGATAGTTTAATATAATCGTTTTCGAAATTTTTAAAGTCAACTTGTATAGATGAATATTCGACATTTGCTAAATCGCAAAGCTTATCTAGGTAATCTTTTGTTGATTTAAATGATTCGGGTGTTAAATTAGATTTTTTATTTACGCTCATCAATTCACGTACTTATATTTCCGACTACAGAAATTCAATTCTTCAATTCCAATAGGATGTAAGCCATCCTTGCTACCTTTAGCGTTACCTACTTTTGTCGCTTTACAGAAACGGTATTCTTTGTAGGTCTCGAAGCTTATCTTCATCCGATCGTCTAATTTTTTTTGTAAATTGAATTGACATACAAAACTGTTTACAGTATAATCATAATGTAAATTTGAATCAGACTTAAGACTGGTATAATTTATATTCTTATGTTCCGCAAAATCCTGAATTGGAATATAACATGAAGGTATAGCAAAAGAAAAATCTGAAATACCGAACATATTATAGTAGTTTATGTAATTATAATGATTCAAAATATAATTAGTTTGCGAAAGAGGCTATTATTTTTATATTTTTTCTAATGTTAAGCTATTTTCTGTAGCAGTAAGACCAGCTATGAAGGCTTTATACTTAATTCTACCAAGATAAAATGTACTATTTTGACTATTCTATCATAGCTTATATGCAACAATATTTCGAAGGTAGCTTTTTTTAAAAAGTTACTCTAACTATTTGTATTTATAGTTTATTTATGGCTTTTACTTTCCTATTTCCAGTAATTCTAGCTCAAAAATAACGGTGAATAGTTAATAAAAGAGAAGTTTAAACCGATCATACATCATCAGCGCTAAATAAGAGAACAACTACGAATTATTCTGAAATCATTGCATATCGGGCAATTCTATTCTGCATTGCTGCGTAAATACAAATTAATTTTTTGCCAGATGTTATTGGTTTATTAAATATTTTATATATTAGCAATAGTATAGTATAGTACAGCACTCATAACAAACCATAATGTCTGAACTTATTGCGCAAATAAAAGTACTTAACAATCACCCTGATTACACCAAGCATGATGGTATAGTAGAAGGCATAGCAAGTTGTATAGAGGAGGAAATTATAAAAAGGGGAGATGCCCTCCCATCTATCAATCAACTATCGACTGAGTTAGGCTTTGCTAGGGAGACAATAGTCAAAGCTTACAACTCACTTAAAGATAAGGGGATAATAAATTCTAAACATGGACTAGGTTACTATATCGCTAATGATGAGCTAGATATAGAAATAAACATTGCTCTAATTATGTATGGTTTTCAGTCCTTCCAGCAAACATTCTATAATTCATTCAGGAAATCCTTAGGTAAAAAATACAAGATCGATGTATTTTTTCATCATAACAATTTAGATGTATATAAGAGCATTTTACAAAATATAAGGATGAAGTATGGCATGTATGTTATAGCTCCCATTCAGAAACCTGAAGCGGAAAAGATGCTACATACCTTCCCTTCAAAGAAGTTACTTCTTGTAGATAGATATCAGTATATTAATGAAAATGTTGCTCATATAACTCAAGAATTTGAATTGACACTTACTTCAATTTTTGAGAAATTATCAGAAAGATTCAAATCTTTCAAAAAGGTCATATTTTTTTATAGGGAGGATTCTGATTATCCAATAGGAATCAAGAAAGCGTTTCATAAATTTTGCGCTGAAGAAAAAATCAACATAGAGATATACGAGCAGTACGATTCACATCTACTTCAGAAAAATACCGCCTATTTCACTGTTGGAGATGCTGATCTATGGGCTCTCATAAAGGATGCTAAGGATTCCCATTACACTCTAGGGAAAGACATTGGTATTTTATCTCACAATGACTCGCCAGTGAAAGAATTAGTCGAAGGTGGTATAACTACCTTTTCTACGGACTTTACTTTAATGGCACAAAAGGCCTCTAACTATCTAAAAGACAGAAAAATGGTAAAGGAAATAGTTCCTATTAAATTAATAATAAGAAAATCACTTTAAATCTAATATCCTTGGAAGGACGGATAATTATCAATCAAAACATTAAAAATTTATTATGAAAATTTTACCACATCCATTAAGGAAGCCAATACCTACATGGATATTTAAAATGCTAACCTTGGCGTTTATCTTTTTTATTTCGGCGGGCGTACATGCCCAAACTGTCAGTGGAACCGTTTTGGATGAAAATGGTGATGCGATAATAGGTGCGAACATACTATTGTCTGGAACTGATGTAGGCACAATTACAGATTTAGATGGCTCATTCTCGCTCGATGTAGGAGGAGGCAATGAAATTGAAATTTCTTACCTAGGGTATAAAACCCAAAAGATTTTGCTAAATGGCAGGACAGACTTAACGATTTCGATGGCTGAAGACTCTGAGTTGTTAGATGAGATTGTCGTTGTTGGTTATGGAACACAAAAGAAAAGTGATCTTACTGGGGCCGTGGCTTCGATAAAAGGATCTGAAATCACTCAAATAATTACAGGTAATCCTACGGCTGCCTTACAGGGGAAACTGCCAGGTATCCAAGTGGAAAGTTTCGGTGGTCAGCCTGGGGCTCCTGCCAATGTCTTTGTTAGAGGAGTTGGTTCACTGACAAACTCATTTCCTTTGTATGTTATAGACGGTACGTTTGCAGAAAACATGAATTACATAAATCCGCGTGACATTGAGTCCATAGAGGTTCTGAAAGATGCATCTTCTGCCGCTATTTATGGATCTAGAGCTTCTAATGGTGTCGTTATAATTACAACAAAATCAGGAAGTAATAGTGACAAAACTCAATTAAACCTAAGCTTGAAAACGGGCTTTGAAACGGCGAGTAAACGCTTAGATTTTCTTAACAGTGAGCAGTTTCTTGACTTTAGAGAAGATCTAGAAATTTCTGATGCCACAGGGTTTCAAATCGATAGAGCAGCTTTTACTGAAAATGGAGAACTCATCTATACAGATTGGCAAGATGAAAGCTTTGAGACTGGAGCCATTCAAGATATTGGCTTTTCTGTTTCAGGTGGTGGAGAAAATTCAAAATATTTTATTTCTTCTAACTACTTCCAGCAAGATGGAATTCTAGTTGGGTCAGGCTTTGATAGATTAAACCTGAGAGGAAACAGTGAATTTAAAATCGGGAAATTAACAATTTCTCAATCCTTGGGTATAACTCAAACCAAAACTCAAGAAAATGAGTACTTTGGTTTTGAAGCAGCAACTGCTCCAATATTGAGATTAGAAAACCCAGATAATCTCGGTGGATTTGAAGCGCCAGAAGTCGACGAAACGGGATTTGGCGGAATTAATAATTATGCCTTAGCTTCGCTGGAAGACAACTTAGATACAAGAAGAAATTTACTTGGAAACCTAAGTGCCTCATACGAAATCATCGAAGGCTTAACTGCCAAGATAAGTTTAGGTGCTGAATATACTAATGGATTTAAAAGAACTTTCCGTCCAGCATATTTTATGAGTAGTACGGATGCTAGATTCAATGACAACCCTCAAAATGATCTGACCCATGTACGTTCAGAATTCTTAAGAACGCAAATAGAACCTACGCTGACTTATAAAAGAGAATATGGAGACCACAACTTTGGAGTTGTTCTAGGAACAAGTAGAATCGTAACAAATTTTGATTTGTTAGGTACCTATGTTGGTAACCTACCTTCAGACGAAATTTCGACAATTGGAGCAGCGGGAACAAGTAACATTTTAGGTAGTGCAGGAACAAGTGAAGTGGATGCATTGCTTTCAGCTTTTGGAAGATTGAATTATGTTTTTCAGAATAAATATCTATTGACAGCGACATTAAGAAGAGACGAGTCTTCGAAATTTGCCCCAGGATTTAGATCTGATATTTTCCCTTCATTTTCAGTAGGGTGGAAATTAAGCAATGAAAGTTTCTTCCCTCAGAACGGTATGATTTCATCTTTCAAATTAAGAGTAGGATACGGAGAACTAGGCGCACAGAACGTAGGAAACTATCTCTATCAGTCTACTTTCGGAACAACTTCTGCAGCTTCTTTTGGAAACGGTATTTTACCAGGTTTTGCCCAAACTTCATTTGCTAATGAGAACTTGAGATGGGAGACATCAAAAACAACAAACATAGGAGCAGACTTCGAACTCTTTGATGGGAGAATTGGAGGCTCGCTTGAGTATTATGTGAAAGACATTGACAACTTACTTGTTTCCGTTCCTATTCCAGCATCAAATGGTACAAGCGTACCTGTCACTCAAAATGCAGGAGGACTGCTCAACAAAGGCGTTGAATTTGAGATTGACTACAGAAAATCAACTGGAGATTTTCAATATAATATAGGTTTTAATATAGGTACACAGAGCAGTATCATCGATGCCTTGCCCAATGAATTCTTTGGACCTTCAGTTAATGAAGATTTACAAAGTGTTAATATATTTAGAGAAGGCGAAGCGCCTGGTTCATTTTATGGATTCGAAGTGACGGGCATTGATCCATCAACTGGAGAGTTTGTATTTGCAGATACAGATGGTGAAGAAGGGCCAGATCTAAAAATATTGGGAAGTCCAGTTCCAGATTTCACGTATGGATTTAACCTGAGTGGTTCTTTTAAAAATTTCGATTTTGGATTGTTCTTTAATGGTGTCCAAGGCAATCAGATTTACAATCAAGCCAGAGCATATAACACTTTGTTTCCAGACGGTAATAAGTTGACAGAAGTGCTAGACAGATGGACACCAGAAAACACTAGTGGAACGGTTCCAAAGGCTTCTTCAGTTGGAAGGCCACCGAGTTCTTACTTCGTAGAGGATGGATCTTATCTCAGATTAAAGAATCTTACTGTAGGATATGATTTAGGAAACTTACTCAACCTTAAAGGTGTCGAGGGCTTGAGGTTTTCTATCACAGCACAAAACCTATTTGTATTGACAAGCTATTCGGGATATGATCCAGATGTAGCCTCTACCAATGGAGCGAGATCAAATGAAAATGATGGATTTTTTGGATTCAGACCTACCGTTAATTCTATCACGGGTAGAGGAATAGACATTAGAGCTTACCCCAATTCTAGAAGTATTCTATTTGGTCTAGACTTTACATTTTAAATCAATTAAAAGATTAACTTTAATATTATGAAAATAAAAATAAGTATAACAGCAGCACTCCTGACGGTCTGTCTTATATTGCCGTTCAGTTGTAGTGATGATATTCTGGACCAGGCAAATCCAAATGAAATATCAACTGTATCTTTTTGGCGTAACGCTACTGATGCACAGCTTGCCGTAAATGGAATGTACCACCCTTTTACAGGAACATTTCACTGGGGAAGAATAACGCATGTAGGTGCATTACTCAGAACAGATGCCATAAATGTAATTCCCAATGGAAGTAACACAGCTCTTTCTACTTTTGATGGTAAATCAGATGGTACCACTAGATGGGCTGTAGAGCCCTATCAAGAAAGCTATAAAGTAATATTTAGAGCCAATTCTATTTTAGAGAATGTGACTTCTGAAAATGTAAGCGATGAAGCGACACGAAACAGCGTCTTAGGTCAAGCCTATTTCTTCAGAGCCTTTACCTACTTTTATCTGACTAATATGTACGGCAATGTCCCTCTCGTTATTAAAACTCCTGATCCAACAAACAATGATGAGCTATTTCCTACGCAGTCAGGGACAGCTGCCATATGGGATCAAATCGTAAGTGATTTTGAATCGGCGGAGGCATTACTTCCTAACGCTTGGAGCGGCGAAGATTTAGGAAGGCCAACTATGTGGAGTGCAGCAGCCATGAAAGGAAAAAGTTTATTATACAGAAGTGGACTGTTAGGAACAAATGATTATTCAGCTGCGGCGAATGCATTTATGTCAGTTGTAAACAGCGGCCAATTTGATTTACTACCCTTAAGTCAATACAGTGATAACTTCACTCAAGTGAATGAGAATAATATGGAATCAATTTTTGAGTTACAATATCATCCTATTGGAAATGGTAATTTTGTTTGGGGTCAAGATATTCCTAATGCTGGTACTCAAGGCAATTTTGTAATCGAATATGCACCACCTTCTCAGTCTCCAGATTTAGGACATGTTATAAATCCATGGGTCAAGAATCTTTATGAATCAAATGGAGATGAAGGAAGAAGAAATGCGACCATAGCCTACGATTATGCTGGCTCCACAGTAAACGATGGTACACCTTTTACAACGGGAATGGCCACAGACATTGATGTTGTAAACACACTTGTAGCTTCTAACGATGCCAATGAGGGACTGGAACCTATATTTACACGTAAATATTCTGGACTTGAGCTACCCCTCGGTGCTACTGGATTCTTAGGTGATGATTATGGTCCTAACTGGAGGATAGTCAGGTATTCTGATGTTTTACTAATGCTCGCAGAATCATTAAATGAAAGTGGGGATAATGCCAATGCCCTACAATATGTAAACATGATTAGAAGCAGAGCAGGCATCTCTGAACTGTCTGGCTTAGGTCAAGCTGATATGCGTCAGGCTATTATCGACGAAAGAGTATTGGAATTGACAGGGGAGGGTCACAGATTCTTTGATCTTGTAAGATGGGGCTTAGCAGAAACTTATCTAGGCACTAACTCTGCTCATGAAGGGCCACATCCAAAATCTATTTCTGGTGGAACTTTCACGAGCAATAGAGACGAAGTTATTTGGATACCGAGATCAGAAATGTTAGCTAATCCAAATTTAGTTCAAAATACTGGATACTAAAAAATAGTTTTTTCATATAATTTTAATTATCACCCCGCATGGCTTTCTATCGGGGTGATTTTTTTCTCAAAGACTTTATATTTAATTCATAATCGATAGCACATTCAATGTGATGAAAGTATATCAATACCATTCTAAAAAAAGCAGATTAAAGCAAATATATGTGCTTTCATTACAGCTGTGCTTAGGGGCTATGATATGTATCAATTCTGCTTGCAAGAACGAAGGATTCTTAAATAAATTCGTTGAGATTAATGCAAGCTATTCAGGAGTTAGCTTTAGCAATATTTTAAAAGAAGATAATAACTTAAATTATTTCACTTATCCTTATCTCTATATGGGAGGTGGTGTAGCAGTTGGAGATATTAATAATGATGGACTAGATGATATCTACTTTACTGGAAATATGACCTCTAATAAACTATATCTAAACAAAGGCAATTTTGTTTTCGAAGACATAACATTAAAATCAGGGACTGGAGGAGACAACAGATGGTATTCAGGAGTGACCATGGTAGATATTAATGCAGATGGTTATCTAGATCTATATACTTCCGTTTCTGGAAAAGAGAATTCTTCAAAAAACCAATTGTTTATAAATAACGGTGACCTCAGTTTTACAGAAAAAGCTAACAATTATGGAATAGATGATGATGGTAAAAGTGTTCAATCTACTTTTTTTGATTATGATAAAGATGGAGACTTAGATCTGTACGTTACAAATTATCCAATCACACCTTTCGCTACTAAGAATAGGATGTACAGAAAGCTGATGGATAACGTAGAACTTAAGGACAGTGATCACTTATATAGAAATGAAGGTAATGGCTTATTTAGTGATGTAACAGAGGAATCGGGCCTATTGTCCTTCGGCTTATCTTTGAGCGCCACGGTAGGTGATCTCAATAATGACAATTGGGAAGACCTCTATATTTCTAATGACTTTAGTACGCCTGATTACTTATACCTAAATAATGGAGATGGTACTTTTACGGAGTCTCTTCAGAAATCGACCAAGCAAACTTCTTTTTATGGAATGGGTGCTGATATTGCAGATTACAACAATGATGGTCTTCTCGATATCGTTCAGGTGGATATGGCTGCAGAAGATAACAGAAGAGCAAAAGCAAATATGGCAAGTATGAATCCTGATTTGTTTTGGAGTACCGTGGATTTTGGAATGCACTATCAATACATGTTCAATTCATTACAGCTTAATAGGGGTGTAGAAGACAATATACCCGTATTTAGCAATGCTGCATGGATAGGTGGTGTAGCTACGACAGATTGGAGCTGGGGTCCTCTTTTTGCAGACTTCGATAACGATGGTTGGAAAGATCTTTTCGTAAGTAACGGAACCCGGAGGGATATAAATAATCGTGATTTTTTTGCAGGTCTTAAAAAGGATCTTACTAAAGTAAGTGAAGATGAACTTAAACTAGAAGTTAAAAAAATTCCTTCAGAGCCTATAGCAAATTATATATTCAAAAACAATGGTGACCTTACTTTCTCAAAAGTGAACACATCCTGGGGCATGGAAAGATTGGGATTTTCAAATGGGGTCGCTTATGCAGACCTCGATAATGATGGACGTCTCGATCTTGTGGTTAATAATATTGATGAACCCGCATACATATATAAGAATGAAATAAATAATTTGGATCATAATTTTTTGACTATAGAATTAAATCAGCTCGACGACAATAGAAATTGCTTAGGAGCTAAAGTCGAAGTTATTACAAAAAACAGTACTCAACTCCAACACCTTACTTTAACGCGAGGATTTCAGTCGTCAGTTGCCCCTAAGCTTTATTTTGGCTTGGCTTCTGCTACAATTGTTGATAGCCTAATAGTAACATGGCCAGATGGAACTAAAGCATATAAAACAAAAATTGACGTCAATCAAAAACTGAAAATAAACAAAGGCGATTTAGAAAAATATGACTTAAAGACCCTTGCTGAGAAAAAGATTTTTAAATTAGTATCTGATAATAGAGGACTACCCGATCATGTAGAAAACGTCTTTGACGATTATAAGTTTCAAGTTTTACTTCCTCATAAAATGTCACAATGGGGCCCCGCTCTTTGTCAAGCAGATCTTAATGGTGATGGATTAGAAGATATCTTCCTTGGTGCAGCCAGCAGATCAACAGGAGGTATATATCTGCAAAATGAAAAAGGGGGATACGAGCTCTTGCAGGCGTTTGAAGATGAAAAAATGAAAGAAGATAATGATGCTATATTTTTTGATGTAGATAATGATGAGGATTTAGATCTCTTTGTGGTGAGTGGCGCTTACGAATTGCCTTATCAAGAAAAATATTATAGTGACCGATTGTATCTCAATGAAGGAGGTAAATTTATACTGTATGAAAATCTACCAGAAATTTTAAGTAGTGGTAGTTGCGTAAGGCCTTTTGACTACGATTCAGATGGAGATTTGGACATCTTTGTTGGGGGACGCTTAATGCCAGCTCAATATCCGCAAGCCGGCAAAAGTTATTTGCTGAGAAATAATCTTGACAAAGGAAAGTTATCATTTGATGATGTCACCCAAGAAATCATACCTGAAGTTGACAGCATTGGTATGGTTACAGATGCACAATGGTCAGACTATAATGATGATGGAAACGTTGACCTTATCGTTGTTGGAGAATGGATGCCCATAACTATTTTCTTGCACAGAGACGGCAAGTATGAAGATGCTACCGACAAATTTGAACTTAGTGACAGTAGAGGCTGGTGGTTCAGCATATCTAGTAGTGACCTCGATAATGATGGCGATGTGGACTATGTGTTGGGAAATTTGGGAAGGAACTACAAGTATCAAGCATCTCCAAACGCTTCATTTGATTTGTATGTAGATGACTTCGACAACAATGCCTCAAATGATATTGTATTAGGATATTATAATGATAAGAAACAATACCCCGTTCGCGGAAGACAATGTTCTTCAGACCAAATTCCCGGTATAAAGACTAAATTTAAAAATTACGAATCATTTGCCGTAGCCACTATTGCTGATATTTATGGCGAAGCAAAACTCAACAACGCAAAGCACTATCAAATTAAGGATTTCTCTAGCATAGCCTTAGAAAATTTAGGAAAGGGACAATACAAACAACACGTTTTGCCTAATGAATGTCAATTATCCGCAATTAATGATATTCTTTTAAAAGATTTCGATAATGATGGCAATCTTGATATTTTAGTAGCAGGAAATCTTTATGTTTCTGAAGTAGAGACACCGCGATCAGATGCAGGAATTGGCCTATTACTTTTAGGAGATGGAAAATTTAACTTTAAACCTCAGTCCTACACGCAGTCAGGTTTAATGTTGAACTCAGATGTAAAAAAAGTCATAAGTGTAAAAGGTAAGAATGAGGATTATTTAATAGCGGCTAGTAATGACGGGCCTATTTTAATTCACAAATTTCAGCAATCAAATTCAATTAAAGATAAGTAATAGATGGATAGAAATATACCAATTAATGAGTTTCCAAATTTAGACATCTTCACTGATGATATAAATTTCAAAGTATCTCTAAATCATTCAGATGATGGAAATGGAATTTACAATTTCCAATTTTCCATCCAGTCAGAAGATTACTGTCAACCCGAACCCATCACCTTGAGATGGCGGCTTTCTTCTTTTAACATTAAGGGGGTGTGGAAAGCTGGAGGGATCCACGATAAAAGACAGCAATATGATTGGGAACTTGAACATCCAACTTCTAGAATTAGTGTAGATGCACCTATTATTACTGTCTTTAGTCACACTGATACAAACATTCATACTATCGCTTGTTCAGATGCAATCAATTTAATAGAAATGAATGCATTGCTCAGAGAAGAAGACAATTCTGAGTATTGTCATATTACATTTTTTAAAGAGAGCCACCCTGCCGTTAAGCATTATTCAGCCGATATAAGAATAGATACAAGGGAGGTCCCTTTCTCCAAATCCATTCAAGATGTCTCTGAGTGGTGGGAAACGTATCCTAATCTTCAGCCACATCCCACTCCTGATATAGCTAGAGCACCATTGTATTCATCTTGGTATCAATTTCATCAAGATTTAAATCCAGATATACTCCTTTCAGAATGCGTCATTGCACATAAGCTTGGCTATGAACTCATTATACTAGATGATGGTTGGCAGACTTTAGATAACAATAGAGGATATGATTACACGGGAGATTGGGAACCCATACGCTTTCCAGACATGGCAGCTTTTGTCGAAAAAATCCATGAGACAGGAATGAAATTTGGTCTCTGGTTTTCTGTGCCCTTCTGTGGACAGAAATCAAAAGCATATCAAAAATTTAAAGGAAAATTTCTCACAGAAAATCATAGATGGGCTCCTGTATTTGACCCAAGGTATCCAGAGGTCCGAAATCATCTCATTTCTATATATGTAAACGCACTAAAAGAATGGAATTTAGATGCATTTAAATTTGATTTTATAGATGATTTTAAAACATATCCTGAGACTGTATTGACAAAAGAAGATGGTAGAGATTATGCGAATGTCAATGAAGCTGTAGACCGATTACTGCTGGATGCTCTCACTGCTCTGCGTGCAATAAAGCCTCACATAGCGATAGAATTCAGACAGCAATACATAGGTCCAGCCCTTAGGAAATACGGAAATATGTTTAGAGCGTTTGATTGCCCTAATGATGTTGTTTCTAATAGAATAAGAGTAACAGATGTTAAACTACTTTGTGGAAACACCGCAGTCCATAGTGACCCACAAACTTGGCATAGAGAAGAGAAGGTAGAATTGGCAGCTTTACAAATCCTCAATGGTTTTTTTGGCGTTCCACAGATGTCTATGCTTTTAGATGATTTACCTGAAGATCATTTTAACATGATAAAATTCTATACACATTATTGGAATGAGAACAAACGCATCTTACTAGATGGCCAGTTTGTAGCCCATGGACCATTAGTAAATTACCCTTGTCTTGTCTCAAGTCTAGGATCTCATTGTATCATCGGGTTGTACGAAGATTTTGTAATAAGAGCAACACTTCATAATTCTCTTGACATTATCAATGCAAAAATGACGGAAACAGTTGCCCTTAAAAATGACGACGAAGTGAATTGTAGCTATTTAAAATATAATTGCATAGGACAATTAGTAGAAGAGGGGAGCATAACATTAACAAAAGGTATCGTCGAAATCTTGGTGCCTAAGTCGGGCCTCATTAGATTAAGTAGAATTTGAAAAAAATTAATGCATGGATGATCAAAATGGAAACATTGACATAAGCATTATACTCTTATACTTTTGTGTCGTTCTTTTGGTAGGATATCTTATTGGTATAAGAGCCAGAACTGGGGGTGATTTCTTTTTTGGAGGGCGTTCTTTATCTTGGGGTTTCATTGGCTTTTCATTATGTGCATTAGATAAATCCAGTACGACACTTGTAGGTTTAGCTGGAGCAGCAATATTTTTTCTCTACCCAAAGGATTTAATAATGGAAGGCAATTATAATATGGAATGAACAAAGACTATAGATTTCACATTAGTATACCATTTTCCAATGGTTTTCATATCATATAATATACTTAGATAATATTAAAATAGAATAATTATGAAGTCTGAGACTATGGATATCAATTTTGATAACAAACAACGGTTCCAGAGAATTAAGGATGCCAAAACTAAAAGATTTGATCTAATAATTATTGGAGGTGGAATCACTGGAGCAGGCATTGCACTGGATGCTGCCTTACGTGGCTTGTCTACACTACTCGTAGAGAAAACGGATTTCGCTGCAGGTACAAGTAGTAAGTCAACAAAACTCATTCATGGTGGATTAAGATATCTTAAGCAATTAGAATTTGGACTTGTAAAAGAAACAGGTTTAGAACGCGCTGTCGCTCATCAAAATATTCCTCATCTGGTTCACCCAGAAAAAATGCTTTTACCAATCGTTAAAAAAGGTACATTCAATAAATTTTCAGCGGTGCTTGCGATCTCTTTCTATGATCTATTAGCAAAAGTGCCAGCTGACGATAGAAGACAATCTTTTAACAAAAGAAAGACACTTAACTTAGAACCCTTACTTAATCCTAGTATTCTGAAATCTAGTATTCAATATTCAGAATACAGAACAGATGATGCAAGGTTAACTATAGAGATTATTAAAGCCTCGCGTAGAGAAGGGGCTGATGCCTTCAATTACATGGAAGTACAAGATTTTATTTATACTGAGAACCAGGTGAGCGGTGTAAAATGTATTGATAGGACAACAGGTGAGCATTATGTATTTAGAGGTAATCAAGTTGTATCAGCAGCAGGGCCCTGGGTTGATAAGCTGCGTGTTTTGGATAAGTCTAAGAAAGGTAAAAGCCTGCAATTGACAAAAGGTGTGCATATTGTCCTTCCTAAAGAAAAATTACCACTCAATTCTTCTGTCTATTTTGATGCATTTGATGGTCGGATGTTGTTTGCAATACCAAGGGGTAAGGTTACCTACGTTGGTACTTCTGATACAAATTATGAAGGTAATTTAGACAAGATAGTCTGTACAACAAAAGATGCGAATTATATTCTCGATGCTGTAAATCATATGTTTGAAGTAAACAATCTGACAATTTCGGATATTACTTCGACTTGGGCGGGCCTTCGTCCCCTTATACATGAAGACGGTAAGTCGCCATCTGAATTATCTCGTAAGGATGAAATTTTTATCTCCAATACAAAGTTAATTTCTATTGCTGGAGGAAAGTTAACAGGTTATAGAAAAATGGCAGAGCGCATTGTAGATTTAGTAATCAAAAATAATAGGACGCTCCCCAAGGTCAAGTGCATGACAAAAAATTATAAAATCCATGCTGATTCACTTGTTGATTATAATGCATACCAGGAATATACAAAAACTCTGCTCTCAGAAGATCACAAACTCACTATGACGCCTTACAGAGCATGGTATCTAGCAACAAATTATGGAAAGAATGCAACAAAAATAATCAAAATGGCCAATTCGAAATCTACAGTTCGACCAGAGGCTTTATTAGCTGCAGAAATAGAATATTGTTTGCGTTATGAATCATGTTATGAACCAGATGATTTTTTTAACAGACGCTCTGGTCGATTATATTTTGACATTGAATCCATTTATCAAAATATAGATTTTATAGTGAAAGAATTCAGCAACCATTTTGAATGGAATCCGGAAACTGAAGAAAAGATGAAAGCGAAATCAATTAAATTCATAAAAGAGGTTTCTCAAATCGAAGATTAAAAAGAAATTACTAAATTAAAATAATGAGCTGAACCTAGAACAAAAGAAGTCAACTTTCGCAATGGTACAGAAATTAAAAGCAGAGTTTTTAAAGGCATTTAATGAGGCGCAGGATTTAATAGCTAGAGCCCTCGGAAAAATAAATCTTATTGGTGACCATACTGATTATAACTTGGGTTTGGTCTTTCCTGCCGCAATAGGCAAAAGTATGTACTTTGCTTTTAGAAAACGCACGTGCCCTATTATTTAAAAATGCATTGAAAGAAAAAATTTATAAAGCCTTAGGTCAGTTACTTTATGAATCTCTTTAAGGATTAGAATCTTTGTATGAAGTCAGTTGCAAAGAACTGAATGTTTTATACCAATTCTAGTTTAGAATGACGGTAATTATTTATTTTGTTCTTTATGTTCCTTCGTTAAAAAGCCTCGCCGAACCTATGGGTTCTTTGCTAGCCCGCCCGCTAAGCGCTGTGCCTGCCGTATGCAAGGAGGCAGGGTTCTCTCATTTAAAGCACTTTCGTACTTTATTCGACTACGTCGAACTCATTCGTTCTTGCCTTGATCCATTTTGAACAATTCTAAATCCTTTTCCGTCATCTAAAAATAGAAATGGTATAATATCATCCACGCTTCCGATAAGAATAAATAATAAGGGAAGAATATCTATGTGATTAGTCTATTCTTCCCTTTTTTTGTAAAACAAATTAGAATATTTTACGACATTCCAAAAGCGTAAAAGTATTCGCCAGGAATCTCTTCATAAATACCTTCCAACATAACGCCTCCTTCTTTCTTTTCTAACATATCAAGAAGTTGATCCTTAGATTTTACTTCCTTCCCATTCACTTTTGTAATAATAAACCCCTCTCTCATCTGTGTATATTTTTGAATTTTACCAGAGTAGATTCTATTTACTTTAACACCACCATCAAGCTCATAATTTGCGGCTAATTTTGAATCTATTGTTTCCAGTTTAACGCCTAATACTTTAATAACTGCTCTAGTGTCCTTATCATTCATTGTCGTATTGCCCTCTCTATTATTTAAGATAACTGATATTTCTTTCTCTTTTCCATTTCTATCAATTTTGATTTTGACTTTTTCGCCAGGACGGTAGCGAGCTATTACACCTTGTAGTTCAGGAGATGATTTTATCTCAACGTTATTCACAAGTTGAATAATATCACCTACCTCTATTCCTGCTTTCCTAGCAGCACTATTCTCTAGTAGACTATCCACATATACGCCTCTTGTAAGCTCGATGCCTTTTTCCTTAGCAAAGTTTCCATCAATTGTCCTGATCATAACACCCAGCACACCTCTCTGTACGACTCCATATTCCATCAAGTCTTTGATCACTTTACTTACTATGTTGGAAGGTACGGCAAATCCATACCCTGCAAAGACTCCAGTGGGACTTGAAATCGCGGTATTAATTCCCACAAGTCCTCCATTTAGATCTACTAATGCACCACCACTATTTCCAGGATTTATAGCAGCGTCTGTTTGGATAAAATTCTCAATAGCATACTTGTCTTTCAGTATATTTATATTCCTTCCTTTTGCACTTACTATTCCAGCAGTTACTGTGGAATTTAATCCCATCGGATTACCAACAGCTAATACCCATTGACCTATATTCACATGATCCGAATCGGTTATAGGCACAGTTGGTAAATTTTTAGCCTTGATTTGTAATAATGCCAGATCTGTAGAAGGATCAGTACCTATGACTCTAGCCTTATAAGTACGATTGTCATGTAGGGTAACTTCCAGATCATCTGCCTCAGCAACGACATGATTGTTTGTTACTATATAACCTTCCTTACTTATTATGACCCCACTGCCTGATCCCACTCTTGTAGGTGATTTTTTAAGGTGATTATAGTTTCTTTTATGTTGTTTTCTTGGACTGAAGAATTGATCACCAAAGAAATCCCTAAAAGGTTCTGGAATATTTTGAGACTGATAATCTAAACTATTTCCACTGTATAAGTGAGAAGATTTTATATGAACCACTCCATCTAATACAGATTCAGCAGTTTCGTTGAAGTCAACTGGTATGGCATTACCATTATTCTCTAATGTGAAAATAGCATTTTTACTCGGTGTGCTATCTACATGTTGAATGGTAATTTTATTCTGGTCTGTATCAAAATATTGAAATGTACCAATAGTTGTAACACTTACAAAAAGCGCTACAAGTGAAGAAAAAATTAAACTCTTTTTCATTGTATTGCTATTTATTTACTAAATAATTATTTGTGTTTATAGAGATCTACACCTCTATAAAAAACTTGTACATTTAAGAAATTCCTTTTGTGAAATTCTCAATTTTAGATCTTAATTGCTCGAAAAGTTTATGAGTATCCAGATTTGTATTTACTGATTCACGTAAAGACTTAATCGAATCCATCATTTCATTGTAATCATTACCATATCCAAGCTCCTTAGAAAGTAAAAGTTGATATTCAATATTGTGTAGTAGCTGATCGATTTTCTTTTGATCGCTAACACTATTATTGTCTAAACTGTTAGCTTCATTAATCATAACTTCAGCTTTAATCATAGGTAACGGAAATACCTTTTCAGTAACGATTAAGGTATTCAACATGGACTGAATATTTTCTAAAGCCAGATCATTCTCACCGTCATCAAGCAGAGCTGCACTAGCTTTTAAAGCTAGCGGATAACTTATTGTTGGTATGTTAGTGGTTTCTATTCTAACCTCGCTACCTAGCGTCGATATCTCATCTCTTGCAAGTTGATATTTACCCTGATTTATTGACTGCTGGATTTTTCTTTTTATTGCTTTAATAGTTTTGATATCGCCTATAAATTCCTCAGTCCTAACCACGGAACTAATAGGTATTAATGCCAATTCGGGTTCTCTTGCGAGTAGTACTTCTATTTTACCTACTGCAGTTTCTATATGGTTTAATGCATTTTCTGTATCACCACTCTTTATTGCATCCCTTGCTTTTATTGTAGCATCTATTGCCGCAAGTCCTTCATTAGCAAGTTCTTGCTCGTTAGACTCGATAACACTTAATGAAGCTGATTGTACCGCAGCATTAAGAGCTACTTTATCCATACCTAATTCATTGGGTTCCGTTAGTATTTTTTCACTTTTCTGAGTGAAGACATTATGATCGTTATTCTGATTCTGTGCATTACATGACCAAGCTTTAACAACCACTGTCAAAATCAATATAAAATTCATAATATTTTTCATCTTGATAATATTTGTTTTTGTTAATAAATAATTCAGTACACATTCATAATATAGACTAAGAAGAATATTGTAATCTCTATAATTAAAGCTTAATAGGGTTTAGTTTGTTAGGTGGATGATGACCACCCACCTAACAATGATACTTACTTAATTTGAATTTGTCGAGTTGGTTTAACCTTAGCTTCTTCTCTCTTAGGTATGACTAATCGAAGAATCCCCTTGTCATAATTAGCCTTGATTTTGGAATCATCCACAACTCTGTTATTGAGTGTAAATGATCTCTGAAATGATTGATAGCTAAATTCCTGACGAGTATAGTTTTCTTCTTTTTCTTCTTGATTTTCAATTTTTTTCTCACTCTTTATGAGGAGAACATCATTGTCAATTTCTACTTGAAAATCTTCTTTGCTCATACCAGGTGCCGCCATTTCGACGATGTATTCACCATCGGTTTCTTTAATATTTGTCGAAGGGACAGTCATTGATTGATTTGGAAATCCTTGCTTATTCCAATCAAATAAAGAAGTCCAATCATCATCGATAAATCTTGTAACACTTGGTACAATTCTACTTTTTAGTATTGGTAACATATCTTAAAATTTTAAATGGTTAATAAGAATTAAAATCAATTAATTTTTCACAAACAAAATACCATTTGAATATTTTAGTCAAAATGACATAATTGAGTTTAATTTTAATGTTAAAATTGACATATTTAAAAACCAATAAGTCATAATGTCATTATTCGCTCGCGTAATTTGTATTTGAGTAATAGCATTAGTAATACCAATTTTGGTTTAGAATGACGGTAATTATTTATTTTGTTCTTTATGTTCCTTCGTTAAAAAGCCTCGCCGAACCTATGGGTTCGCCTATGTTTTTTGCCTTGGTCTATTTTGAACAATGCTTATGCCTATTCCGTCATCTAAAAGCAGAATAGGTATTAAATTTACATAATTTGGAAAACAACTGATTCGTGACTGTAAAGTAGATCTTGTTCCATCATAAATGAGTCATACTCATTCCTAGTATTCCTTCATTTTTCAAACAAAAAAAGCGAAGCAAAATTCTTGTCGCTTCAGTGGCTAAGCTACGAATGCTGGCATCCCTCGTCCCGCTGAATCGACTAGCTATACTTCTATTATTTACGCTCCTGAACTAATATATTACTTATGCGATATATCTTTTAAATTAATATTAAAATATAACCTTAGCCAAATTACTAAGGTATAGCGAGGAGCATAATCCAAAAGATTAAAGTTTGGATGATGAAATGATTTTGGAATCAATGAATTTGATTCATGAGTGATATAAACCTATGCACTTTGAGTGCAATGTATTTGAGTTAATCGCTTTTATACAACGGCCAAAGCTGATATCCTGTTAACTAAGATTTGTATAGAATCCATTCCAAATTTTCACGAATAAGGTCTATTTACTCATTATATGTGTTAGTTCGTACCAATATCTATATATTTAGGAGACTAAATAAGTGTTATTGTTTAAGCAGGAAAGTATAACTAGTTTCAAATTTACTGCCAAGTGGATCTTCATCTTAACAATGGTGTGGTCTAGTACCTATGCACAAGGGACTAATCATAATATACATAAGCTAAGTGATCCATATGACAAACTCGGAGGTAGGTTCTATGCTAAGCAGGCATTGCTGGAGGATTCCTTAGGTTATCTGTGGATAGCTACTTCTAAGGGTTTATGTAAATATAGTGGATCAGGGATTGACTGTTTGACACATGATCCTAATGATCCTTCATCGATAGATGGTAATGAGGTGATGTATCTTTCTATGGATTCTGAACATCTCATATGGGCATCGTTCAAGAATAATGGTGTCAATGCCTTCGATATAAACGGGAAGAAGATCTATGCTCTATCCTTCCAAGGAAAGCAGAAAAATGCATTGCTACATAATAGAGTTTGGGCCACTTGGGAAGATGAAGATGGTTACATTTGGATTTCTTATTTCTATGGTGGGATTTCTCGATTCGATAAGCGAGATCGCTCGATTATTCATTTTTCTATTGATAATGAAGTAGATCTTAAGGATCATCGTCCTAGAACAGTTGTAAGTGTTTTGACACATGATAAGGAAGCGCATACTTATTGGTTAGCGACTACCGTGGGTCTAGTAAAGTTTAATACCAGGACTCAAGAACACTCTGCTTACATGTTCGAAGGGGAGATCGATATAGAGACATCAGAAAGCCAGTTTAATAGAAGTATTCTGAAGCCGCTTTGGGCTCGGAGTATGTGCCGTGATATAAACGGAGACTTATGGATTGGGACTTTTGGCGGCTTGATTCATTTTGATTCAGAAAAAGAGACGTATAAGATTCTACGTAATGTAAATGGTAGCATACTTAATAATGTTTCAGGAGTTATGTCGTATGACGATAAACATATAATGCTTTCCTACAAGGGTGGTCTTGCCCTGATGGATATTTATAGCTACGAAATGCTTAAGCTAGATGAAGCTGAAGGGTACGGTCCTAATAACGATTTGTATGCTAGGATGTATAAAGCAAAAAATGGCTTTACTTATATACTGAATAGGGGTGGTAAAAAAACTGGAATTTACAAATACAGTAAGGTGTCAGATATGTTTAATAATAAGCAAACAGGTAATTATGTAACTGATATCTTGGTTTCAGAGAATTACCTGCACTACCACAGGAGGCCAGGTAAGATCGAATCTAGACACTTGGAGTCAGGAGAGAGGTTGACGCATACTTTCGATAACAAAGAAGGAAGTACAATTCGAGCTATTTATTCCATTTCAGGGGATTCAATTTTGGTGGGTGATTTTTATCATATGTATAAGTTTCATCCGCTGCAGGGTTTAGAGAAAATTGCTGATCTTAGCCAAGAGAATGTATACCGACATGAGAGTGTTTTTGTAGATAGCGATGGTGAAATATGGAATGGTAGACAACGAGATGGGGTTTTTAGAATGAGCTTAGATGGTACAGTAATTCATTATAATCATAAATCTTATCCTTCACTAGTCTACCAAGATTATATTTTAGATTTCCTAGAAGATGAGCATGGTGATATATGGATAGCTACTGAGCAAGGATGGACAATATTTAACAAAGAAAAAAATACAACAGAAAATTACTTAGCCAAAGATGTAAGTATCGGACAAGATGTAAATATACGAAGTATCAATGCGTTGGCTCAGACAGAAAATGGGCAAGTATGGATAGGAGGGGGTTCTAGTGGATTATCATTATGGGATAAGGAAAAAGAAGTTTTTGTTCAGCATGTCAATACCTCCTCTGGCCTGCGATCCAATATAGTTTATGATATAGCTAAGGATGCCGATAATAACTTGTGGCTAGCGACAGGAGCGGGCCTGTCATGGGTGAATTCTAAAACTTATGATGTAAAAAACTTCGGTAGCGAGTATGGTGTAAATAGTCGAACCTTTTCATTGAGTTTTGATAGGAACATATTGTACGCAGGGCACCCTAAAGGGTATTATAAAGTCAACATTGATTCCTTACTAAGCCATGAACGGACACCAGCTATCCCTGTAATTAAAGGTTTTGAATTATACAATAAGAGGCTAGATTCACTTTTACATGAAGAGTATGGAATAGCATTGCCACATGATCAGAATTTCTTTTCTTTCGAATATGGTTCTATAAATTATTTTGATCCACATCTAGAGCAGTATCAATATCGACTGACAGGTATCGATCAGGACTGGGTAAGTGATCGAGGAGAGCGTAAGGCAGGTTATACGAATATAGATCATGGTAATTACACCTTTCAAGTAAGAGTCAAAACTGAAGCAGACAATTGGTCGGAGCCTGTATCTATAGATGTACAGATTTGTCCAGCGTGGTATCAGACATGGTGGTTTTATCTGCTTTTGTTTCTGATTTCTGCTCTTATAGTTTGGGGCGCTATCCGTTCCTATGTTCTCAGAAAGCAGAAGGAACTAGACATAGAAAAGCGCTTTGCACAGTTAGAAACTATGGTCCTTAAGTCTCAGATGAATCCCCACTTTATATTTAATAGTCTTAACTCTATACGCTATCTATTTATGAAAGATGAGAAAGAGAATGGACTGAAGTATATCACAAAGTTTGCTAAGTTATTGAGATCTACATTGAATCATGGAGATCATGCCTTAGTGAGATTAGAGGACGAGGTAGAGTTGACAGAATTATACATCCAGTTAGAACAATTACGATTTGATAATACTTTTACCTTTAGCTATAAGTATGATATCGATCCCTCATGGAAAGAGATCCTGATACCGCCTTTTGTGATTCAGCCTATAGTCGAAAATGCGTTTTGGCATGGCTTGCAGCCACTGCAGTCCAAAGAAAAAAAATTAGATATTACGGTTATTAGAGTAGAATCTAGTTATAGAATTATTATAGAAGATAATGGAGTAGGACTACATGTAAAATCAGAACACACTAAGAATCCAGAGTTGAATAAAAATAAATCTTATGGTCTAAATATAATAGGAGAGCGATTCGAGTTAATGAATAAAAATGAAAAACTAAATTATCAAATTGAGGTCAAAGAAAGTGAATCTCATAATACAGGTACTATGGTAATTATAACGATAATCTAAGGCGTGTCTATTATGTAAATATTAAAACTAATTTCTAAAAAACTAAGTGGATGCTAAGGGCTATAATAATTGATGATGAACTGCATAGTCGGGAAACGACAAAGATGCTACTAGATATGATCCCCGTAGATATCAGTCTAGTGGGTATGGCTGTAGATGCTCGTGAGGGCATAAAAATGATATTAGATCTAGAGCCTGATCTTATTTTCTTAGATGTTCAGATGCCCTTGTTGACGGGGATAGATATGATAGATATGATTCCTACTTACCGTGGAGAAATTATATTTGTAACGGCACATGATCAGTATGCCGTGCAAGCATTTAAGAAAGGAGCGCTCCATTATCTGCTTAAACCTATAGACCTAGAAGAATTAGAGGTGGCTGTAAACCGTGTTGTAAAAATTGGAAAATCTAATCAGGAAAAAGAGAAAGGTAACTGGCTATCACTTAGCACTCAAGAAGGCTGGATAGTCCTTAAGAAATCAGATATCGTGAGGGTGGAATCTTACAAAAACTATAGCACTATAGTCACAGAGCACACCTCTCATACGATCAGTAAGACGCTGAAATATGTAGAAGCTAGCCTACCTTCAGATTCGTTTTATCGAGTACATAATACCCATCTAGTTCACTTTGATTTTATTTCTAAAATCTTAAAAACTGATGGCGGAAATGTATTGATGAATAATGGCGATCTTGTACCTATTTCGAAAGCAAAAAAGAAAGACTTTTTTAAATGGTTTAAGGACAAGATAGATACGATTTAGATTTTTGGAGAAGAAGATAGGTCGCAATAACTCGACTAGAAATTAGAGAAGATAAATCTGTCTATGGGCAATTTATTTCCCTTATGTTCTATTTATAGGAGTCTATGAACAAGCACATGGCTTCCTTTCTTTGATCAGTATCATTGCTGTATCAACCAGTTATTCAATATTGTATAAAATAAAATTCTTTAGATCTATAATACCAATTCTAGTTTAGAATGACGGTAATTATTTATTTTGTTCTTCATGTTCCTTCGTTAAAAAGCCTCGCCGAACCTATGGGTTCGCCTACGTTTTTTGCCTTGATCCATTTTGAACAATTCTAA
>Ga0209187_1000728_pt1 | contig 49606 bp, 43 predicted proteins | sample BantaG_FD_187430 | JGI IMG/M metagenome (GOLD analysis project Ga0209187, IMG submission 187430) | Marine algal microbial communities from Bantry Bay, Ireland - BantryBay_4 metaG (SPAdes) (version 2) | ecosystem: Host-associated > Algae > Red algae > Unclassified | place: Bantry Bay, Ireland...
ACTATAACGACTCGTCGAAAAGCATCACAGAGGTTATGTGACGCGAAAATTTCATTAGTTAACCCTAGTGTTGCATAAAATTTCGAGTCCAGAAGCTTATAGAGCTGTATATAAGGGGCTGCACGGAGTTTTTACTGGATTGAGCCTAGTCACTCTAGGTGAGATCCAGGAAAAATGAGTACAGCCCCTTAAATGCGGCTATAGAAGCAGCGAAGCGGTTCTGGGCCGGAATTTTATGCAACGCTAGGGTTAACATCAGGGTTAATATAAGGGTTAACGCTGACCTTAGACAACTCGCTTTCTAGGACCACTGTCGCTATGAGTAGAACCTTCTATGTAAACGGCGAATTTGTCGCAGAAGAGAACGCCAAAATCTCGGTGCTTGATCGTGGATTTTTATTTGCTGATGCTGTCTATGAAGTATCTACCGTTCTTAACGGTAAGCTGATTGACAACACGGCTCATCTGAAACGGCTGGCCCGTTCCCTGTCTGAACTATCCATGGCACCGCCGTGCCCCGATGAGGATATTGTGGCCGCCCAGATGAAACTTCTGGAGCTTAACAACGTGACAGAAGGTCTGCTTTACCTGCAAGTATCGCGTGGCGTTGCTGACCGGGATTTCGGCTACCCGAAGAATGTCCGATCTTCGCTTGTGATGTTCACTCAAGAGAAAGACCTGCTTCACTCACCCGCAGCGGAAGCAGGCATTCACGTCATCTCCATCCCGGATCTTCGCTGGAAACGACGTGATATAAAAACCGTAGGTTTACTGGCGCCCAGCATGGGCAAACAGGCCGCCCTGGATGCTGGTGTACACGACGCATGGATGGTCGAGGATGGACTGGTCACAGAGGGCACATCCAATAATGCCTATATTGTTACTGCTGACAAAAAAATCCAGACACGCCATCTGGGCACAGAGATCCTGAGCGGTATCACACGACAAGCCGTACTAAAATTTGCCAAAGAGGCTGGCTATGCTGTCGTCGAAGAGCCTTTTTCCATCGAACAGGCACGGCAGGCGGTTGAAGCGTTTATTACCAGCGCATCGACTTTCGTTATGCCGGTTGTCAATATTGACGGAGTGACACTCGGAGACGGTACCCCGGGTCCCGTGGCAAAATTGTTAAGAAAAATTTACATAGAAACTGCTTTAGAGCATCAGGATTTGTAATAAGCTATGTAGCTAGCTGTAGAGATAGTTGTTTTGAGGCTGGAGGCCATGAACCATGAGACTACCGTCGGAAAAGTGATGATCCCTTTGCGTAAAGTCTTATTGGTGCTCACATGTGGCAGCTTGGCACTCGCTGGCTGCGATTCGGGCGGCGGGTCTGGGCCACCTGTTGTATTATTCGACGACACCAGTCCGGCGGGCACCCCGATAGAGGGTGACTTCGAGCCCTCAACCGCAAGCCTGCGATTTACTATCGAAGAGGATGACGTCCTTGACGGCCTGTTTTTGTTGCCCGACCAGAGCGACTCAGCCACCAATGTCGATATTAGAGCCTTGCCGGGGGCAGGCGAGCTGACATTGCGTTCTCAAGGTGGAATCTTCCAGTACACGCCTCTACTGAATTTTCACGGTGACGATAGCTTCATCTACGCTGGCTCTGATGGTCAGAATGTTTCAGTGCTCATAACCATAACGCCTGTTGCAGACGCACCTGTACTCAACAGGGAAATCGAAACGACTGCTGATCAGGGAAGGCTTTACTCAACTATTCTTGATGCCACCGACGGTGATGATGACCCGCTTGTTTTCAGTGCAACAAACTTGCCTGACTGGCTTACTCTGAACCCGGATACAGCAGTGTTGTCAGGAATACCGGAACAAACGGATATCGGTCTGTTCGACGGCATGAGTCTCACGGTCACCGATTCGACAGGGCTTAGAGATACCTATGTGGACTTTGAAATCAACGTCATTGATATCAACGACCCGCCAGCCCTGAATGTCGGGCAGGCACCTCAAGAGCTTTACGGGATGCAATCGGTAAATTTCAACGTGTTCCCCGAAGATCTGGATAGCGATGGTGTAACTATCAGCGTCGAGCCTAATCCGCTGTTTGAAACGTCAGTGAACGGCAGTAAGATCGATTTACAAGTACTTGACATCAATCAGGCGCAGAAAACCGAACTGACCATAGTGGGTCGGGATTCACGCGGTGCGGTAATCCGCGAGGATATCGTTATAAATGTCTACCCGAGAACAGCATCTGGCAACGGCACCACCTTGTCCGGCTTTAAAGAAGGCAAGGGCGTGCACATCGTCATTCTCGGCGATGGATATGCAATAGATGAGGAGCGCACGTTTCGTCGTCATGTGGATAATGTCATTGATTACATCCGCTCGGACGAAGGTATCTCTGAGCATTTGGGTGCGTTCAATTTTCATATGATACAAACGGTTTCACAGCAATCAGGCTCTGACGACAGCGACGAGATTGATAAACGTGACACCGCATTCGACAGTGCTTACAACTGTCGGTCCATACCGCGACTGGTTTGCGCGAATATGTTCAAACTCCAGGAAGCATCTCTAAATGAGTACCCGGACTTCGACCAGATCATTCTACTGGTCAACGATATCCGGTTTGGCGGTAGCGGAAACAGTGGCAGTAGTGTGGCTATTACATCTGCATTTTATCCAGAGGTCGCATTGCATGAGATGGGGCACAGCCTTGCTGATCTTGCCGATGAGTATGTTGATAATCTGATTCCTGTCGTTGCAGGAATGCCAGCCTTCGAAGAAGGGCGTTTTAAAAACGTGTCTGTTCTTGACGATCCTCGCGAGGTTCCCTGGGCCCACTGGATTGATCCATCAGTGCCATTACCCGAATTTGCAGGCGATGAAGGGGTGGGGATATTTGAAGGTGGTTTGTATCGATCCACAGGTGTTTATCGAGGCACCGAAGACAGTCGCATGCGTAGCTTCGATGCGCCGTTCGGCCCGATCAACAGCGAGCAATGGATATTGCGACTGTACACACTTACGGAAGGTATTCGCGAGCTTTCTCCTCGTGTGCAGTCAATGCAAGTAATTGCCAATGAGCCAGAGCAATTTAGTATCACAACGGTATTTGGTGATGATGTTCAGGAGATTGTCTGGAGCCTGAACGGCGAGCCGCTGATACCCACTAGTGAAACAGTGCTTCCGGCGTTTGACGGCGCTCCTGCTGATTCGACGACTGAGCAACCCACTGTGATGTTGAGCGTTGGTGAAGATGACGATGCCCTGATCGAAGCGATTGCCAACGAGACACTGTCTGAACTTCTCCTGACTCTTCCTGAGGGGGATCATGAACTAACGCTTACCGTGACGGACACTACCGGGAAGATCAAAGTGGAACCTCCTCACGCGGGTATCTTCACCTGGACCTGGAGCATTAGCTCACTATGAAATTCATGACTTGCCGATTGATATGTTTTCTGTACCTTGCGGGCATGATGACTACTGTGATTGCTGGCGAACAACGCGTGTTGTTGAGTTTTGATAACTCCGGGCATCAGGTTAGAAAGATCGTCTATCCCGAGGCTCAACCCATGTTGTTGCAGCCAGCTACACCGGATGCTACAGCCAGACAACGCAGCCAGATCGATGTCCAGTCCTTGATTACCACACTTGAACCTGGCACTGCAAGGCTGATATGGAAGGACGATGATGGTCTTGTGGCAGCCAATACGGAGGTCCCTGATCCGAGGATACTTCACGCCCCGGGGCATATCTCAGGTCCTAATGAGTCATTGCTGGGTCAGAAGTCAGGCGCCTGGATGGTAGAGGGACCACAAAGTGCTACTAGCGTGATGATATTGTTGCCAGCGCATTTGTCCTTAGGTCTGGCATTTGAGCAATGGGAAGTTCTGCTGGCATTGTAATTATTGTTTGCATGAGCAATATAATGCCAGATTGATGTTTTAAAGTAGCTGAAATAGTGTTTTAGTCCCCACTTTCGACCAGAATTGGTAATAAAAATGAGAGTAAACCGTTGAATGGTCTCAGGATTCTCATTAATCCGGATGCCCTATCCGTTATCATGTCGTCTGTAATCTCAAATGCCGACTAACTCGGACAGCAGACTCAAGACATGCAATCTTTGCCCGACAAAGCGAACAGTGACGAATCGGAATCGTTATTCGATTTTCTGGACAACGATAACGACAGTAATGCGCGCGAGCCATCAGGCGACGTTGATGGCGACGCTAGTGCGCATGATCCACGGAATGCTCCACGAAGTCCGGCGAATGCCTCGAATGCAGAAAAACCTTTTCCGGTAATCAGAAAACCCGTACGAGTCTCGCAATCGGGACCTCTGAGAGCACCGAGACCCGGCGATCCGGTAGCGCCACCACCGCCGTTGACCGATGGCATACGTCCAGTAGAAAAAGATGTTCCGCGACCATTACGCGGCGATGTAGACCTCTCCGAGCTCGACCGGCTGGATAGGCCTGACAACGCCCAATTTGACTTTGAAGACGACGATTGGCCAGATAGCGATCAATGGGTCGACAAAACCGCACATGCAACGCCTGTACGTTTCGACCAGCCCCGAACAAGCCTTTTGCGAAAAACAGGTTATACCTTCGGCGCCTTATTAGTGGTCGCAGGCATCGGTTCTGTTTTTTATAGTAACCCAACAGTCAACCTGACAGTCAAGCAGTGGACAGACAGTGCCATCCAGTGGACAGACAACACCATCGCAGGCTTCACAGGCAGTACCGACGATGTGACTGATACCCGCGCCGATGAGTCACCGCTGGAGACGCCTGCAGTCGTGGCCAATACAAACGCTCCCAGTTCTCTGAACGCAAAGTTCAAGGAAGAACTTGCCAATCTGGAGGGTTTGCTAGAGCAAGGTAATCTTGACGAAGCAGATCTTGCCATGCAGACAATGGATCGTACTATCTATGGATATGGCGCTCCTGAATTTAACGATATCAAAACTCGTATTGTTGATTTGAGGCAAGGTGGAAATATTGGCTCACAAGCTCTGCCAGATGATACAGAGCTTGCAGAAGCTGACCGGCTCGCCAGAAATGAGGACGAGCAGTTGGCGGATGTCGGGCAACAAGTCGAAGCAGCACGTCAGGAAGCGGCTGCACGCGCGGCAGAAGCCGAGCGTCTTGCAGAGGCTGAACGAGTAGCTGAAGCGACGCGTCTTGCAGAGGCTGAACGAGTAGCTGAGGCGACGCGTCTTGCAGAGGCTGAACGAGTAGCCGAGGCGACGCGTCTTGCAGAGGCTGAACGAGTAGCCGAGGCGACGCGTCTTGCAGAAGCTGAACGAATAGCCGAGGCGACGCGTCTTGCAGAGGCTGAACGGGTAGCCGAGGCGACGCGTCTAGCAGAAGCTGAACGAGTAGCCGAGGCGACGCGTCTTGCAGAGGCTGAACGGGTAGCCGAGGCCGAGCGTCTTGCAGAAGCTGAACGGGCAGCTGAAATAGAACGGACAGAGCTAGAGCGAGCAGCCGTTGCCGCGCGTCAGGCAGAAGCTGATCGCGCAGCCGAAGTCGCGCGTCAGGCAGAAGCTGAGCAAGTGGCAGAAGCTGCGCGATTGGCAGAAGCTGAACAAGCAGCCGAAGAGGCGCGTCGTGTAGAAGTTCAAAGCGCTGAGGCCGAACGACTGGCTGCCTCTGAACGTGCACAAGATGCCCAATCAGTGGCTCAGCAGACCGTACAGGCCAGCGCTGCGGCACAAGTAAGAGCTGACCGGCTTGCGCAGGAGCGAGCACGACAGGAACAATTGGAAGTGGCCAGGCAAGAACGCGTTCTGGCAGATCAGCAGCTTGCACAGCAACGCGCAGAGCAGGGACAACCCAATGATCAGCTTGCAGCAGCACCTGAATCACTTGAGGGCATCGTTGCAAACCAGCGAGAAGCCGATGATTTGCAGCGACTGAATGAGGCTCGTGAAAGAGAAACTCAGACGGGGTTGCTTACCCCACAAACGCAACCCGATTCGGACCCTGTGATATCAGGGGTTGAACGACGTATCAGTGATGCTGATTTGCAACAGGTTTATGGCCGATTCGCGCAATTGGAAAGTGCCATTGAAAATCGTGACATCAACGCTGTCATTCAACTGACACAACGTTCCGGCGTCAGAATTCAGCAGGTCATGCAGATGTTCGAAAACAACACCTCTATTCAAGCGCAGCTGCGAAACGTATCTACGCTGGATGCAAACGGTGAGATCCAGGGTACTTTGCAAATCACACGCCTGACTCGTGCCGATGGTTCAGTCACTGGACCACCACTAAATTTGGGCTCTGTACGACTCTCTTCAATCAAAGAAGACGACGGTTGGTCCTCTATCCGCTGGTAAGCGGCTTAAACGGTAAATGCATTTATGAAGGGTTCGTCTCCACGACGCCGCGGTCTTTCGCGTGCTTTAATGGCTTGTCATGTCATCGTAGCTACGATGCTGTTCGCATTGTCGCCCACTTATGCGCAAACTCTGGACACCGAACCTCCCAAAGTGGGATTCGATTCGGTCGATGAGGCGCGTAAGGGGGATGCCCAGGTTTTCACCGTGTCAGCGACAGATAATCAGCGCGTTGCCACCCTTGTTTTTCTATATCGCTTCGGAGTAGAAGATACTTACGAAAGAGGTGAGATGTCCCGAATCGGCGAAACTGATCTTTACTCGATTACCATTCCATCGCAGGACATACCATCAGCAGTCGATGTGATTGAATACTATATCGAAGCCAAGGACGAAGCGGGAAATCGCACACTACAAGGCGTATCCTTCGACCCCCTGAAACGTTCGCTGGTTGACAGGCCTGCGAGCCTGGCCAACAACAAGCCGGCAGCGCAAGAATCCACATCACTACTGGGATCACTGAGCACCACCCAGAAAATTGCTGTCGGAGTTGTCGGGGTCCTGGTAGTCGGTGCACTTGTTTCTGCGGCAGACAGTGGCTCAGACGGAGGTTCGGGAGGACAGATGGTTCCGGTAACGATCGAAAGTGACCCCCTGACTAGATCACGATGAATAAGAAATCAGCACTAGCAATGAAAAAATTAAATAATAGCCTGAAATTAGCCATTTTGATATCGGCGGCTTTCATTCTCAATGCCTGCAGCCAAAGCGGTGAAACAGGTGACGTAGAAGTCGGCAACGGTAACGCAAACATGTCATTCACAGCGCCCGACATGTTGTTGTCATCGCGTATGATCGTGAAGGATAATCTGATATTGCAGGTAACCATTGGCGGAGTCATTAGCAAAATGGTTCCTGATGAGAATGGTGACTATCGTTACGTGACGAACTTGCCTGAAAATTCCACATCGGATGTGACGCTGGAATGGTTCGAAGTCATCGGCGATAAGTTTTTGGCTTTGGCCATTGCAACCAAGCCATTAAATGCTGGACCACGAAATAACCCGGAACCAGTCATATTGAGATTCCTCAACAATGAGTTTGATACATCATCATTGGATGACGATAACGACGGATTTTCAAATCTGGATGAGCGCAGGGGCGGCTTTCTTTTTGACGATCCTATGGACCCACCCAGCGCCCCCGTAAATGTGACGCTTAATGTAGAGATTAGTCTACCTACGGCGCTTGAAAATTCTCCCTTGGAATCAAGAACGCAAATCGACGCGGGCGCCGCTGTGAACGGTAATGTCATTGCCCTGACTCGTGTAGGCAATATATGGCGCGGGCAAGCCCAAGTCAGAGAAAACACTGAACCTTTGGTGACGGTTGATTTTTACGCTACAACCGAGCGTCTTATTCAATTAGGGAACAGATCACGCAGCGAAAGCGTAGGCTCTGGCGCCACCGCAGTTTTTGCGGCTTCCGATTTCGACGAAGGTCTGGATGCCTTTGACGATGACGGTGACAGCTTCAACAACGCGCAGGAAATCTCACAAGGCACTGATCCTGGAAACAATGCAGATCCCGATTTTGATCTGGATGGTTTTTCTTTTGATGCTGACAACTGTCCCAGGGTTGCGAACCCTGATCAGTTAGACATCGACGAAGACGGTTTAGGCGATGCTTGTGATGATGCTAACGACAACGACACTGATGCCGATGGTATCGATAACGATGTGGACAACTGCCCGACAATAGCCAATGCCAATCAAGCAGACGTCGACGAAGACGGTACAGGCGATGCTTGCGATGATGTCAACGGCAACGACACTGATGGCGATGGTATCGATAACGATGTGGACAACTGCCCGGCGATAGCCAATGCCAATCAAGCAGACATAGACGAAGACGGTACAGGCGATGCTTGCGATGATGTCAACGGCAACGACACTGATGGCGATGGTATCGATAACGATGTGGATAACTGCCCGGCAATATCCAATGCCAATCAAGCAGACATAGACGAAGACGGTTTAGGCGATGCTTGCGATGATGTCAACGGCAACGACACTGATGGCGATGGTATCGATAACGATGTGGATAACTGCCCGGCAATATCCAATGCCAATCAAGCAGACATAGACGAAGACGGTTTAGGCGATGCTTGCGATGATGTCAACGGCAACGACACTGATGGCGATGGTATCGATAACGATGTGGATAACTGCCCGGCAATATCCAATGCCAATCAAGCAGACATAGACGAAGACGGTTTAGGCGATGCTTGCGATGATGTCAACGGCAACGACACTGATGCCGATGGTATCGATAACGATGTGGACAACTGCCCGGCAATAGCCAATCCCAATCAAGCAGATATCGACGAAGACGGTTTAGGCGATGCTTGTGATGATGTCAACGACAACGACACTGATGCCGATGGTGTCGATAACGATGTGGACAACTGCCCGGCAATAGCCAATCCCAATCAAGCAGATATCGACGAAGACGGTATAGGTGATGCTTGCGATGATGTCAACGGCAACGACACTGATGCCGATGGTATCGACAACGATCTTGACAACTGCCCGGCAATAGCCAATCCCAATCAAGCAGATATCGACGAAGACGGCATAGGCGATGCTTGCGATGATGTCAACGGCAACGACACTGATGGCGATGGTATTGATAACGATGTGGACAACTGCCCGGCAATAGCCAACCCGGCACAGACAGATACTGACGGTGATGGCGATGGCGATGAATGTGATGACACACCTAACGGTCCGGTCGCGCCAACGGTACCAAACGTTCCACCAGCACCGACACTACCTTAAGGCTTTGAAAGAGCTCTGAATAACCACAGTTTTTCAGAGCTCTTTGTGAGATTGGGTGTTTTGTCTCGGACTTGATATCGAGATAACGGCATGCTTGTCACATGCGTTATGTACTCCTTACATTTTTTTTCTTTGCATCCATCGGCGTAAGCTTATGGTGTATATATCCTGGTGCTGGCTCAGCTTCATCCGGTCTGGCCACAGTCACATCCGAGGTGGCGAACCCTGTTCTCGAATTAGCCTGGTACGATGATCCTGAATACGGATTCAGCGTAGCAGTGCCTTCCGGGTGGACAAGAATTATTGCAGCAGATGAGTCTGCATCCGAGATAGACGATGTGTCCGCCTTGCTAGAGCTGGGGTACGCTGTAGGTTTTGAATCCCCGCGATCATCTCTCAACGATCGATTTGCAGACTATATATTGATTGAAGTCATGCCAGGTGACGACTCGGAGTTGTTTGTCGCTTCAGAAAGGCAGCGAAAGTATTTTTCGTCAGGGCAGGAAAAAATTCTTTATGACAGGTTGCTCATCAATGCTGATAAAGACAGCGCTAGTGATGTTGATCTTGTTATTTTCCAGAGAGGTGAGAAAGCTTTCGGATACACTCTGGCCTTTTATGCTATCGGTGAGCCTGCAAACGAGCAGGCCATGTTTGAAGCCTTTCAGATCATGCTACGTACCTACACTCAGAATGCTGATCCCTTCATCATCATCTGAGCACAGGTCGTAGCGCCAAGTCAGCTAAAAACTACTGTCGGCCAGGAGCACCTTGAGGCCATGCAGAAAACGGTGGTCGCTTGTTTGGTAGAACCTCGCCGGGACTGTCGATATTCAGCGGTATGAGATCTGTGGACTGATCAAATTCTATAATTTCATATGGCGTTATTCTTTGATAGACGCGGATGTAGTCAATTAGATACTTACCCGGAAATGGTGTTTGTTCGTCGGCTGATCCTGCCCACCATCCACCTATCGCCTGATTGGCTATGACATACATTTCCTGGTTGGATACATTCTCATCCACAACTTTCAATGTTTCGATACCATCAATATAAAAAATGAGAGTACCTGGCATCCACTCAACGCCAAAAGTATGGAATTCGGCTGTGTAGTCTATGCCGGGAACTGGATGCGATTTCGTTGAACGCAATTCGCCTTGAGCATCGAAGTAGTGATAAGTATGGTAAACAACATCCTGATTATGGCCGATGAATTCCATGATATCTATTTCAGGATCTGCGTCACCGTAATAGGCATTCAGCAACCAGAACGCGGGCCAATAGCCTCGACCATGGGTAAATTTTGCTCGCGTCTCGGCGTAACCATAGGTAAATTTAAACGCATCATAACTGGTGATAATGCCGGATAGATAGGCCTGATTATTAGCCTTTGCCATAAGTTCAGGAGGTGTTTTGATAGTACTTATAGTCAGGTTTTCGCCATCGAAAGTAAATGGATTAAATCCGAAATCGGGATCATTGACAGTGTCAACATAATATTGCTCTTCACTGTTAATGACCAGATCAGGGCCCCAGAGTAGGGCTGTGTTCCATTTACTGGTATCCAGCTGACTGCCATTGAATTCATCTGAAAACACCATTTCGTAGTCATCCAGCAAATCTGCCTTGGGTTGCGGCGCGTCCGGATTGACTCTTCCGATTGTGCGAGCAGACACGGTAAGCCCGGTGGCAACGTACCAGAGATTATCGTCTTCATCAAAAGCCTGGACTTCGTAGTAATAGTCTTCATCAAAAACTTCAGTATCGACAAACTCGGTATCGAATACCGTGGTGTAGTAGTCGGCTTGTCGGTAGAGATTATAGCCTTTAGCATCAGGTACCTCATCCCAGGAAACTTTGATAGCATCGGCCATCACTTCACCTTTGAAGCCTGCAGTAGACACAGATTGAAAATTTGTTCCAGATGCAGTGGTATCACCGGGCTCCTGTGCAGTCGTCGGGTCTGGATCGACCAGGGTGGCCGTCGGTGGTGCATTCCCTCCGATAATCGGGCTTGGTACTTCGGGTTCGAAAGCATCTTCTCCGACAGCGTTGTCGCTATTTTCTGTGGGAGAAGATTGCGATGTTGCAACTTCGTCCACTGTGTCAACAGGTGCCAGCGGATTGGCAGCAGCTAGAGTGGCAACTGGAGTCTGGTTATCTGCAGTTGAGTCGGTTTCTACACCCGCAGCAATCGCAGCCTGCACTGACGCGTTGGAATCGTTAGTAATGTCGGATGCACTGACGGAGGCGCTCACAGCTCCTGGTGATGCTGAGCCTTGTGATGTCTGAGGTTCAGAGCTTGCTTGTGGTCCGCCATTTGTCTGCGGGCCTATGGGGTCTATTCCAGACTCGCTGCAAGCCGATAGTATTCCTAAAAGAACTGCTGATAGCGAAGGTATGACTACCTGCCTTGCCTTGGAGTAACGTCTTTTGGTATAGCGCATAGTCATAGAGGTGTAGACCTGTCCTGTTGTGCTCGTCGTGTTCAGGGGGTTAGCCGTGACGAAAAAGTGGATAAATAGGCCATACAATCTGATTTCGTCATGAAAAAATCATAGCCAGCATTACAGTTATCGGGCTTGAGTTGTGTGTCTTGACCAAAATAAAGGAAGGCTGTTCACACTTTCCTTACACATATAATTGTCTTGATGGCATGTTTTCTGATGCGAGTTTGGTACTTACTCGATATTTTGGAAAACCAGCAATTCATGCGAAAACGCCAAATACCTATTGCGTTACTTATCGCCTCTGCCTCGCCTTTTGCTAGTAACGCCATAGCTGACAGCGCGTGGCAAGGTAGCTACTCTGCTAATGGCCAGTGTTTCTGTAGCGGTAAAGTTTCTTTGACTATAGCTAACCGGATTGTGGCGACGCCTATTGGTGGCCAGACGGTAAAGCAGGTTTGTGCAGCCATTGGACCTGGGCCTGAGCTTATCAAGAGCGGTGGCCTCTTTAATTATCCAGTGTTCGAGGATGCGCAGTGCGGCAATGGTCCGTTTACAAGTCAAAATGGGCCGACGGACGTCAAGTGCGTAGGTAGTCTTGACGGTGCTGAGGCGAGTTGTCAGCCAGCAGGTCCCGACTGGGATCTGGCGCAGGCATTTGATTCAGCACCGGCAGCTTCAGCGCTTGCTGTTGCTGAGGATGACGACAAGGAGAAAACCGATAGTGTGGCATCTGCGACAGGTGGCGACAAATCAGAAACACAAACGTCGAATAGACTGGCAAGTGCCGATGCCGATGCCGATGCCGATGCCAGTGCCAGTGCCAGTGCCAGTGCCAGTGCCAGTGCCAGTCAAGCTGACAATCCCTCTTCGTTATCTGGAAAAAGTGTGATGGTAGGTGGGGAGCGATATTTTCAGGCTCGCGAGGGAATTTCCTCAACGGGTGGGGCCTCCGGTAGCCGCATAATTCTTGATGGCCTTGTTTATCTCAAAGCTGATGAAAATCTTGCCCAAGCTGATCTGTACGAGGTCACTGAAGCTGCGCCAAAAATTGCTGCTGCGTCGCCCGAAAAGCCAAGTGCGGCTGTCAGAGCAAAACAAAGCCAAGACCAAGACCCGTCAAGGCGTGCGCGTCTGGCATTGGAAGAAAAGCAGCGCGAACAAAAAGCGCTTGCTGACTATCAGGCGGAACAAGAAGCACGTGATATTCAAATGATGGACGAGAGAAAGCTGGCTGAGCAAGAAAAGATCGCCGACCAGGAAAAATCAGCTGAACAAACGAAGTTGGCGGAACAACGAAAACAGCCTTATCAAAAAAGGCTGTCTGATGAAGAACTGTTACCGAATACCCCTGTAGCCGATAAAGAGGCACTAGCGGAAGCATCCAGGCAAGTAGAAAGCACGCAGGGTGATGAAACACTTGCTGCGGTAATGAATGCGTTACGCATGCCTGAGGACACCCGCACCAGTTCGCGTGATTTTGGCTACATCGAGGCGATGCCTCTGATGAGTTATGACATAGGTGGTGATGGTCTGATGCTTGAGGGAAGCGGACAATTTAAAACCCGTTTTCAACTTCTCGGTAGAGTTGGTATAAGTGATAGCTATAACGAAGTTATGATCGGTGGCGGATACTATTTGACACCAGCAAAAGCTACTCGCATGACGGTTGTGATGCTTGCAGGAGTAGAACATGGCAGCTTCGAATTGCAGGATGAAGAAAGCGCACCTGGCATTAGCCTGACGTCCTCTGACACGGGTCTGTTTCTGGGAGCGTTAAGCCGGCTGGTTATTAATAACAAGTTCGAAATCAAGGGTGGCGTCGGATTCAGCAGTTTCTTTGGCGGTGACGCCACGCTATTTGGTGGTGGCTACTACCACCTTACTCCTCAACTGGATGTTATGTCGCGCTTCGAGCTTGGCGACAATGACAGTTTTGGTCTGGGTATTCGCTACTACTACTAATCGAGTTATAACTATGACAATTGGTAAAATGAAACTAAACAAGCTGTTTGTGGCCTGCCTGCTGGCAGTTACGTTGTCAGTCACGTTGTCAGCCTGCGGTGAGTCTGATCTTGAGGAAGAGCACGAGCAACTGCTTGATGATGCTTTTGCTGCTGCACAGAATCCTGCATTGGGTTCTGCAGATCCAGATACAGATGCAGAAGTAACGTCGCCAACCAGCATTGATGTATCAAACTACGATCTTGTGTTCAGTGATGAATTTGATGGTAATTCACTCGATGCAGACAACTGGAGCACTTCCCTGTTCAGTTCGGATACAGTGATCTTCGAACAGCTTCAATATTATGTTGACACGCAGAATGCACAACAGACACTTTCCAGTCCGTTTACATTCAATGGTCAGAGTCTGACTATCAGTGCTACCAAGACTCCAGATGATGATCGTGCCGATGCAAATGAACAACCTTATCTATCGGGTCTTTTAACTAGTAGAGAAGCGTTTAATTTTACCTATGGCTATATTGAAGCACGCGTAAAGGTGCAAGCCGGATTAGGTATCTGGCCCATGTTCTGGATGCTTGGTTCTAACACGGATGGTATATCGCCGGAAGTGTATATATTCGAATACGACGGTTCAAAGGTAAATAGTGTTTTCCATAACTATATCTATCGTGATGCTGAAAACAATCAACGCTCAAACGGACAACGGGAAGTGCAGGCGGATAGTTTTTCTGAGGGATTTCAAACCGTGGGTTTGCGCTGGACGCCCAATGAGCTTTTGTACTACGTCAATGGTCAGCCGAGTTATCGCGTTATTGGCGAAAATGTTCCAAAAGAGAACATGTACCTGACGCTTAATCTTGCAATGGGTGGAAATTGGCCCGGTGCTCCTGATGGAACAACCCCTGATCCGGCAACATTGGAAGTGGACTACGTTCGCATCTATCAGGAAAAAAGTCAGTGATGCTGACAAGTAATGCCTGTAGGCAAGGTCTGTCGGTAATAACGCTCATTAACGCCACTCAGTAACGCCACTCAGGATCGTTCAAGAATTACGAAGGCAGCCACTGTGTCGCCTTCGTCGCTCAGGCTTACCCAGAAGCTACAAATGCCAAGCGCCGTGCAACGTATCTCGGCCTTTCCGCTTACACGTAAGAGCGGTTTGCCCAAGTCATCATGTTCGAGATAGAAGTCTCTAAGCAGAATGCCCTTTCTCTCACCAGTGCCAAGTGCTTTAACTGCAGCCTCTTTTACTGCAAAGCGTTTAGTCAAAAACCGGTGTTTTTGGGGATGTGCCTGGTAGGAGGGAAGCTCCTTTTCATGCAGAAAACGTCGTGCAAAGCGTTCACCAAAGCGCTCATGAACCGAAGTGATTCGACTAATTGTGGCAAGGTCTACACCGATGCCTGCGATCATGGCAGCGAATCTGCGTTCATCGATGACGTGCCTCTACCATCAGCCGTTTCATTTTGGCAACAGCGGCTGGTATGCCGGTATATAAGGCTCGGGAAACCACACTATGTCCGACTCCCAGCTCATTGATACTTTCTATTTCTGCAATGGCCTGAACATTGTCATAATGCAATCCGTGCCCGGCATTCACGATTAATCCGAGGCTGAAGGCGTAGTCGCAACACGATACGATGCGCGATAACTCAGCGCTCCGATCAATGGCTGTGCTAGTCGCTGAGTAGTGTCCCGTGTTCAGCTCGACGGTGGCTGCGCCCAATCTGGCTGTGGCCTCAATCTGTTCTTCCACAGGATCAATAAACAAGGTGCAGCTGATGCCTGCAGACTGTAGTGCATCAACATACGCCTGCAGTTCATCGGTTTGTTTTTTGGCATCGATGCCAGACACCGCCGTGCCGTCCTGCCGATTATCTGGAACCAGGCAAACCTCTTTAGGGGCTAGCGTTAACGCCAGATCTACCATGTGTCGGGTGGGTGCGATCTCCAGATTAAGTTTGGTTTGAGCACTGGCAACAAAACGTTCAATGTCATGATCCTGTATATGACGTCTGTCTTTACGCAGGTGCATGGTAATACTATCTGCACCAGCAAGTTCTGCTTGTAACGCAACATGCACAGGATCAGGATAGCGCACTGCTCGTGCCTCACGGATGTTGGCGACATGATCCACATTGACGCCCAGATGTATCGGTTGCTTCACGCTATGCTCGCCTCACCAGTCTAACGACTCTCGGGTAGTAGCGTAGCACTAACAGCATCAAGAGTAGCGAACAGGAATTATGGGACGGGCCCTTGAGAGCTGGTAGCAGAATATAATCTCTATCCGGCCCAGCACTCAGAACATTCCTTCGTCACGGCTTGCGTGTATTGAACATTAGCTGCAGGTTGAGGTAGCTGAACTCATCTGTGCTGACTGAGTCGCGCCAGACTGGAATACGCTCTATTTTTTTGCTCTTTTCATCCTCTATTGCCAGTATGAGCAATCCTGCACTACGATATCCTTTGTGGATAAGCTCACCCTGTACCACTACTTTACCTTGTTCCACAACGCTCCATCGATTGATAGCGTGGTCAACTCCACCATAATGCTGTAGCACTCGATGAAGGCCTGTTTGTTGCCAACAACGCGCGAACCATGCCCCAACAAGCAGCCAGCCTGAAACTTGTAGCGGGGCTGGCAATGGCGTAACAAGAATAGCTACGCCCGATGCAAACCCTATCGCAAGCAGCAGCAGTCGATGAATGCGACTGGAGATCAGCGTATGGCTAAGCGCTGCGTCTTGTGCCTCAGGTACCCGAGCCGAGAGAGCCCGTGATTTTGTCGAGAATAGTTTGATAGCGGGCCTCCGTGGCCTTGCCGCTGACAAGACTGAACAATTCAGGGTCCTGCACTTCCTGAAGCGCTACAAAGTCGGCACGCTCACCCTCTGATGCCTGCTCGTAGTGATTGTCCAGATAGGCAAGCATGGCCTCATCAAGCTCTCGCATACCACGCCGACAACGCCAGCGTAGCTTCGATAATGTTGCTCTGTCCGCTGAGCTCATGCTGGCCCGCTTACTTCATAAAGATGTGGCATATTTATGAACTATCCGAGCTACAGGCGGCGCTTCACGAGCATTTTTTTCGTTTCGCTGATTGCCTTGGCAGGGTTCAACCCTTTTGGGCAAACCTGAGCACAGTTCATGATGGTGTGACATCGGTACAGCTTGAACGGGTCTTCCAGCTCATCCAGACGTTCGCCGGTGGCATCATCCCGGCTGTCAACGAGCCATCGATAGGAGGCCAGTAACGCTGCCGGGCCAAGATAGCGATCAGGATTCCACCAGTAGCTTGGGCAACTGGTAGAACAGCAAGCGCATAAAATACATTCGTAGGCACCGTCCAGCTTCTCTCGATCTTCAGGTGACTGCAGTCGCTCACGAGCTGGTGGTGCGGGTGTGTCTGATTTTAGCCAAGGCTCTATGGATGCGTACTGCGCGTAAAAGTTGGTCAGATCGGATACCAGATCCTTGATGATTGGCTGGTGTGGTAATGGGTATATCGTGATATCGCCCTCGATGCCAGCGATAGACGTCGTGCAGGCAAGCCCGTTGGTGCCGTCAATATTCATTGCACACGAACCACAGATGCCCTCACGGCAAGAGCGGCGAAAGGTGAGAGTAGAGTCCATGTCACTTTTGATCTTGATGATGGCATCAAGGATCATCGGTCCGCAGTTTTCGACGTCGACCTCGAAAGTGTCCACTCGAGGATTCTCGCTGTTGTCGGGATCGTAGCGGTATACCTTGAAAGTTCGTGTGTTATTCGCCCCTTCCGGCGCTGCAAAATGCTTGCCGTTCTTTTTGACAATGGAATTAGTGGGTAGGGAAAATTCTGCCATGATAACTGGTTCCTTCGTATTTTTCCGACCTGAACCTGTGCTGCTCAATTCAGGTAACTGTTACTACCAATCAGGTCTATTAGCGGCAGCAAGTCAGGTAATCTGATGCCGACGCATAGGCGAGTTGATCAATACACCCGTTGTTTGGGTGGAATTACCTCACACTCATCAGTAAGCGTGTACATATGAACAGGCCGATAGTCGATTGAAACGTTGGCCTTTTCATCGGTCCAGGTCAGTGTGTGTTTCATCCATTCTTCATCGTCACGATCCGAGAAATCGTCACGCGCATGTGCGCCACGACTCTCTGGTCTGTTATGAGCACCGTGAATAATAGTCTGTGCCTGTGTCAGAAGATTTTCAAGCTCTAGTGTTTCGACAAGGTCGGTGTTCCAGATAAGGTTTTTATCGTTGACCACAACATCATCGAATTCATCGACGATGCCGCGCATTTTGTCGATACCCTCGGCAAGGCTGTCGCCTGTTCGAAATACTGCTGCATGCTTTTGCATGGTACGTTGCATACGATCTCGTACATCTGCGGTGCGCGTTTCTCCCTTGTTGAAGCGAACTCGATCAAGATGACCCAGTATAGGATCAAGTGCTGATTCTCCCAGCGGCTTGTGTGCAGCGCCCGGTTTTACCAGCTCTGCAGCGCGTATTGCCGCCGCGCGACCAAACACGACAATGTCCAGCAAGGAGTTGCTGCCCAAGCGATTGGCACCGTGGACGGAGACGCATGCCGCTTCACCAATAGCCATGAGTCCTGGTACGACGGTGTCCGGATTACCATCTTTAAGGGTAACAACTTCGCCATGGTAGTTAGTCGGAATGCCGCCCATATTGTAGTGAACGGTGGGTATGACTGGAATTGGATTCTTGTTGACATCGACACCTGCGAAGATCTTTGCTGACTCCGAGATACCCGGCAGACGCTTGTCGATTACCTCGCTGCCTAGATGTTGTAGATTGAGGAAGATATGATCGTTGTCGTCACCGACACCACGGCCAGCATTAATTTCCATTGTCATGGAACGACTGACCACGTCGCGTGATGCAAGGTCTTTGGCATTAGGCGCATATCGCTCCATGAACCGTTCACCATCGCTGTTAGTCAGGTAGCCGCCTTCACCGCGGACGCCTTCCGTGATCAGGACACCTGCACCATAAATTCCGGTGGGGTGAAATTGTACAAATTCCATATCCTGTAGCGGTAGTCCTGCACGAAGCACCATGGCATTTCCATCGCCGGTACAGGTATGTGCAGAGGTTGCAGAAAAGTAGGTACGCCCGCAGCCACCTGTAGCTAGCACAACCTGATGAGCACGGTATCTGTGCAGTTCGCCGGTGGCAAGATCGATAGAGATAACCCCGCGGCATACGCCATCGTCCATGATCAGATCAATAGCAAAGTGCTCAATATAGAATTCGGCGTTGTGCTTGAGTGATTGCTGATAGAGCGTATGCAAAATGGCGTGCCCGGTCCGGTCAGCGGCCGCACATGTGCGTTGCGCTGTGCCTTCGCCAAAGTGCGTGGTCATTCCGCCGAACGGACGTTGGTAGATCTTGCCTTCGTCGGTCCGTGAAAATGGTACGCCAAAATGCTCCAGCTCGATAACAGCTGGCATGGCTTCTCGACACATGTACTCGATGGAGTCCTGATCGCCAAGCCAGTCTGAGCCTTTGATGGTGTCGTACATGTGCCAGGTCCAGTGATCTTCACCCATATTGCCCAGCGCAGCACTCATTCCACCTTGAGCGGCAACCGTATGTGAGCGGGTTGGGAACACCTTGGTAATGCAGGCCGTCGACAGGCCTTGTGCGGCCATGCCCAGGGTAGCGCGTAATCCAGCGCCGCCTGCACCTACCACAATGACGTCGTAGCTATGTTCTATGATCTTGTAAGTGTTTGTCATATTGCCTTTTCAGTCTTAACTGTCAATGGTTACGAGTCAGCTTGCGAATGCGATTCGCAGTACTGAAAAAACACCGGTTATACCCAGCGCCACAGCAATGAACGTTACTGCAATAATGGCTGCAGTGCGTGGGCCGTGCGACCCGATGTAATCTTCTATGACCACTTGCAGGCCAAGACGCGAATGATAGAAGCCTGCGGTCATGAACAGAATCATGACGATTGCGCTAAACGGTTGTGACAACCATTCTCTGATAGAGACGTAATCCATACCAGGTAATGAGGCGATGGAGAAGGCCAGCCACAAGACCAATGGAACAAGCGCTATAGCCGTCAGGCGTTGCATCCAGAAATGATCCGTACCTTCCTTGGCAGAGCCGAGACCTTTGACGCGCGAAAGTGGGGTTCTGTAATTGCTCATGATGCGAGTGCCACCATCCAGGTAATAAGGGATAGAACGCCGGCCGCTATGAGGCAGACGTTGCCTGATTTTTTGGCGTCTTCAAGGTCCAGACCGCGGCCGATGTCCCAGAACAGGTGCCTGATGCCATTTGCCATATGGTAGTACAGCGTAAGGGTGAAGCCGAATAGCACCAGCTTACCAAACCAGGAGCCTGCAATACCTGCCATGAATTCGTAGCTGGAAGGCGAACCCGCTGCGCTGGTAATCAGCAACACCAGCAATACAATGGCGGCACTATTGACGATGCCTGCGGCGCGGTGCGCTATTGACAGGTAGGCGGTGAGCGGCATTTTGTAATGCTGCAGGTGGGGCGACAGGGGACGCTTATCGTTCCAGGCCATACGTTGATATCCGGTGAAAGTTATTGGTAATTGTTTGCTCGGGAGTACTGTACGGCGCAATGGGCATCTGCGCACACGCACATTCCAGGCCGTTACTGTCCAGGTTTAACGCCAGAAGATGCCACCCAATGGACCGAACTTGCGTGATACCCGTTTTTTAAAAATCTGTGCATCGTCCCTTTTTCTCCCAGTCTCCGTATCGGGTGGGCTCAAGGCCTTTCTGGCCGCCATGCTCCTCCGGGCGTTCCTCTGGAAGGTCGTTTCCTGGTGCGGTAGCATTTTGCGCGACATGGGCTGGTTTGTCCTGAAGCGTCGACTCACAGGATTCATTTTCAGTGCTATTGTCTGAAGTGTTGTCAGCTGTCGGCTTTTTGTCTAGATGCACAGGATGTTGTTTGGCTCTACGTAGTTGTTGACGGATGATTTACAAGCAAATGGTACCAGTTTTTGCACTGCGGCTACCCGCAAATTGCGGCTGCGTGGTATCGACAGACACGCCGACAAAACTATAATGCTAAAAACAATACCGACAGGAAATATACGCACATGAGTAATAATTGGCTCGCCATGCTCAACAGTTACGCCCTTGACAATCTGTCTGCCGAGGCTACCCGCGAAGAACTTACCGCCTATGCCGCATCGACTGATGTTCAAATGGCAGACCTTTCCAGCCAGACGATCATTGAAGTAACAGGCACCGACGCTACCGCCTTTCTGCAAGGTCAGCTATGTAATGATATTGCTCTGGTATCGCCGACTCAGGCGCAAATTACGGGCTATTGCACACCCAAGGGGCGCCTGCTTGCTCTTCCCACAATCGTTGGTTTCGAGTCCGGATATCGTTTGCTGCTGCCTGCAGATGTGGCCCCAGCGTTTCTCAAACGTCTGAGCATGTTTGTCATGCGCTCCGAGGTGACTATCAAGGTGCTGGAAGACTGGGTAGCCACTGCTATTGTCGAGTCGAGCTCTGCACAACCGGGAACACTGGAAGCGCACTTGGGAGCTCTACCGGTGGGTGCATTGTCGACTGCCAGCGCCGAGAACGTTCAACTGATTCGATGGCATGACGATAACAGCGGGGCACATATCGGAAAAGCTGGCAGCAAGAGCCGCGCGCGCTATTTGAGACTGGCGCCGGTGTCCGATCAGTTAACGTTGTGGCAAGGCGCAGACGATGTTGTAAAGCGCTCCGCGAATGTCTGGCGCCTGAGTGATATCTCGGCGGGTATACCGAGTATCACTCAGGGGATTGTGGAGTCTTTTGTGCCGCAAATGATCAATCTGCAATTGATCAACGGGTTGAGTTTTACCAAAGGCTGCTATCCGGGACAGGAAATCGTTGCCAGGATGCAGTACCTGGGTAAACTTAAGCGTCACATGCAGGTGTTTAAATGCTCAACGGCAACGCCGGTAACGCATTTCACCGATTCAATGGTTCCTGGTGGTTCTCTGAGCTCAGGCACTGATGAGAACGCCGGTATTGTGGTTGATGCGATGCCGTTGTCGGCCTCTGAGTTCCTGATTCTCGCAGTGACCAAAGTAGCGGCAGTGGATGCCGGATTCTCAGTGGCTAATATTTCGCTGGAAGCACTTGATATGCCTTACGATCTGCCGTCACTGGAAGTGGCATAGCTGCCGGCCTGGAACGGCGATGCCACTGATCTACCGAGCTGCTAATCTGATCGAGGCGCAGCTGGTTGTCGATGAGCTGAAGGCCGGTGGCATGCAGGCTCATGTCACAGGCTCCTATCTCAGCGGCGCAATAGGCGAGTTGCCACCCGGTGATGTCATTGGTGTATGGCTTGAACAGGAGCAGCACCGGACAAGAGCGCGAAGCATCATTGATGATTTCGAAGCCAGTCGCCAATTACCGGCTGCAGATTGGTATTGCGCAAGCTGCAGTGAAGCCGTTGGCCGAGAGTTTGGTGCCTGCTGGAATTGCGGGACGGTCAAGGCGCTTTAATGCCTGTGCTTTGGTGTTCCGTCAACTGGATAGTGCGGAACAAACCATCTTCAACACAAGGGTCAAGTTGACGACATACTCGGACAGGCATCTCAGATCACCACGTTCGCAGCAATAGTTCGTGATTTCGAGAGACGTTAGTGCAACAGCGCAAACAATTTGCGGCGATACTGCCCGACCAGCGGATCATCGCCCAGCACATTAAACATAGCGAGCAACTTTGTGCGTGGTGCGCCTTCGTTGAAATCGGGATCTACTTGTACCAGTTTGAGCAGATGATCCATAGCGACCTGGACGTTGCCAGCCAATGCTTCAGCGATAGCGAGGTTATAGCGCGTCTGTGAACTGGCCGGATCCTTATCCAGCTCAGCTTGCAGGCTTTGCGCGGTCTGACTGGTGTCGCTCTCTTTTGCTATTTCGAGAATACCGGCCAAACGCAAGGCCTGCGGGCCTTCACGCGTTACCTCGGGTAGGGCTTTCAAGCAACTTTCTGCCGTTTCCACGTCCCCTGTGCTAACACATACCTGACCCAGCGCCAGAAGCACATCGGTATTCTCCGGATCCTCTGCCTGGGCTGCCTGTAACATTTTTTTGGCAGCCTCCGCATCCCCCTGCTCAAACAGGCTCATGGCTGTCGTAACGACACTTTCTTCGGCTGCAGCCTCCGCGGCATCTTCAGCTGGCAAGGCTGGACCGATATTCGCTTCGAGAAAGCTACGTACTTCTGATTCTGGCAACGCTCCCGTGAATTCGTTGGCTAGCTGACGATCTTTGAAAAGTTTGACAGTGGGCAAGCTGCGAATACCCAGTTGCTGGGCAATACCCGGATGTGCTTCTGTGTCGAGTTTGGCCAGAATAAAAGCCCCATTAAACTCGATGGCAAGTTTTTCCAGGATGGGCATGAGCGTCTTACATGGCTCACACCAGTCTGCCCAGAAATCCACCAGCACCGGCGTGGTGTCGGAGGCTTCCACCACCACTTGCATGAAATTCTGTTCATCAAGTTGAACAATGAAGGGAGAATCGGTCATGAGTTACTCGAGTTTGTTTTATCAGATGCGCTAAGTGTGTCGCTTCAAGCGTGTTTATTCAAGAGCTAACCCTTCTGAAAGAGTCACGCCGCGTTTAGCGATAAGCTACACTCACCGCGCTACCAGACATCGACTGCCTTTTATTGTGAGTGATCAATACAACGCCTCCTCCATTGAGGTTCTCAGTGGCCTTGATCCGGTCCGAAAACGGCCTGGCATGTACACAGACACCCAGCGCCCGAATCATCTGGCGCAGGAAGTTATCGATAACAGCGTCGACGAGGCATTAGCCGGGCACGCATCTGACATCCGCGTCACGCTGTTCAAGGATGGCTCGCTTGAAGTCATTGATGACGGACGTGGCATGCCGGTAGACAGGCATCCCAAGCTCAAGAAGCCCGGAGTCGAGGTCATTCTCACCACTTTGCATGCTGGCGGTAAGTTCTCCAATGACAACTACCGTTTTTCCGGTGGCTTGCACGGCGTGGGGGTGTCGGTAGTCAATGCCTTGTCCAAAAAGCTGGTGGTCACGATCCGCAGGAGTGGCAAGGAGTACACAGCCAGCTTCAAAAATGGCAACGTCGGCGATAAGCTTAAAGCGACAGGCACGGTGGGGCAGCGCAATACGGGCACCAGCATCCGTTTCTGGCCGGATAAAAAATACTTTGATTCAGACAAGATATCGCTGGCGCGGCTGCGTCATCTGTTACGCGCCAAAGCGGTTCTTTGTCCGCGTCTTCGCGTGCGCCTGCTTGATGAGGCCAGTGGTGAGAAGGATGAGTGGTTCTACGAGGATGGCCTGGTGGACTATCTTGTCAGTGCTGTAGACGGCTTCGAGCGTATTCCGGAAAAGCCGCTGTCTGCGAGTATGAGTTCAAGTACGGAGCTTGCAGATTGGGCGGTTGTCTGGTTGCCAGAAGGCGGCGAGGGGGTTACCGAAAGCTACGTCAATCTGGTTCCTACAGCGCAAGGCGGTACTCACGTTAATGGATTGCGAACGGGTCTGACCGATGCTGTGCGTGATTTTGCTGATTTCAGAAATCTGTTGCCGCGTGGTGTAAAGATTGCACCGGAAGATGTCTGGGACAAGGTAAATTATGTGCTGTCGGTAAAGCTTGAGGATCCGCAGTTCTCGGGGCAGACCAAAGAGCGCTTGTCCTCGCGTGAGTGTGTACCATTTATCTCAGGTGTGGTTAAAGACCACACGGCGCAATGGCTTAACCAGCATCCGGAAAGTGGCGATCAGATTGCCAACCTGGCTATTGCCAGCGCTCAGGCGCGTGCACGCAGTGGCAAAAAAGTGGTGCGCAAGAAGCTCACCAGTGGTCCGGCGCTGCCGGGTAAGCTTGCCGACTGCAGCTCCACAGATCCTAATCTGACCGAACTGTTTCTGGTAGAAGGCGATTCAGCAGGCGGTTCAGCAAAACAGGCACGTGATCGAACCTTTCAGGCCATCATGCCCTTGCGTGGCAAAATTTTGAACACCTGGGAGGCAGAGCGCGATCAGATACTTGCCTCGCAAGAGGTGCACGACATATCAGTGGCGATTGGTATGGAACCAGGATCCACAGACCTTTCAAGGTTGCGCTACGGCAAGGTGTGCATTTTGGCTGACGCCGACTCCGATGGAGCGCACATCGCCACCCTGTTGTGTGCGCTGTTTGTGCGTCATTTCAAAACATTGGTACAGGAAGGTCATGTGTATATTGCTATGCCACCCTTGTATCGTGTGGATGTCGGCAAGCAGGTATTTTATGCTGTCGATGATGCAGAACGGCAGGGCATTATGGCCAGAGTCGAGGCTGAAAAACTTAAGGGCAAGGTATCCGTCACCCGCTTTAAAGGCCTTGGAGAGATGAATCCAATGCAGCTTCGCGAAACATCAGTTGCCCCGGACACTCGACGTCTGGTGCGTTTGACTATAGCTGATGGCGACAACACCAATTCCATGATGGATATGATGCTTGCCAAAAAGCGCGCAGGCGATCGTAAGCAGTGGCTTGAGAACAAGGGTGATCTTGCGGATGTGCAGATTTAAACACAGGTGAAAAGGTCTGAAGGCGCCTGCGTGTTCAAAGAAAGAATGTTGTACAAAAAGTAGTTCTCCAACGCTGTCAGGTCAGCGTGAATAACGCCTTGCGTATCTCTAGCCTGTTGTCGTTGATCATGGATCATGTTTGCATTATTGGCTCAAGGATCTTTACTTGGGATATTATTCCCAATATTATTGAATGGCGAGCTGAGCAAATACACCGACGTTCAGCAACAAATTCATGGAGCAAATGCGATGACTAAACTACTGCGACAAGCCTGCAGCCGCTATTTTGGGAGCTTGTTGCTGGCCATGATGCTAACAGCCCTCATCAGCTGACTGGAGAGGACGGCACACGGCCCTCCGCTTCTCGATAAGCTATTGCTGCGAGCTCTCTTCCTCCGCACCATAACGCTCCATCAACGCCCAGACGAGCGTACTGAAATGCGCTGTATTAAAGCGAGGAATTCCCAGCACTATCAGTGTGAATACATTGCCTGACACATGCAGAGGCCAGAAGCCGATTTCGCTGTTACCGGCAGGATCAAGGATGCCGAACGCCCGGCTACCTATGGAGAGTTTACCGGCCAGAAGTGAGTTTCTTTTTTCAGCCAATGCCCGGAATCCTGCAGCCATCACAGCCAGTTCTTCGGCCTCGTCCTGACTGACACCGGTGTAATCAATGAAAAGACCTTGGCGCGATTCGGTAAGCACAACGCTTTCCCGCTCTGATAGCGCTGGCAATACCTTTGGCAGGAGTCTTGTGAGGTTGCCCTCTGGCAGGGAGCTTTGCTGTGGTTCGAAAATCACGAAACCTGTCTTGTGTATCTCACGGATGCTGTCTTGATCACGTTCCGCAAATTCGGATAAAGCAGGTGATGTCTTTTCGCGAAGAATGGTATTCAGTAGTTCGCGCGCGATGGTCGGCTCGCAATTCTCTACCGCGTAATAACAACCCGCAGGCGTTACTGTCAGATAGATTTCGTCCGATGAATGTTGTTGCAGATTTTCTGTGCTCATGCTGTTCGCCCTAACTGATCGGCAGCCAGTGATGCACGGATAAGGATAATGACGTCATGGCGTGAACGTGGATCAGCTTCCAGCACAGGCACGTGCATATTGCGTTGTGCAAAGTAGTCACGATAGGGTTGCAGCGCCTGATCGCTGTCGTTTTCCATTCGGGTGACGCCAACGACCAGCTGGCGTTTGTGGATCATGGGTTCAAAGGCATCAAGATAGGCCTGAATATCCTGAAACACATTGTCACTGTTGTTATCTGCAAGCAGGACAACGCCCGCTGTGCCTTTTGCAAGCACGCCCCACATGAAGTCGAATCGTTTCTGGCCCGGTGTGCCATACAGATGTACCTTGAGTCCGTCATCCAGCCAGACCGTATTGAAATCCATTGCGACTGTTGTCGACTCTTTCTGCAATTGTGTATCGTCTGAGGGGTGTACTTCTGTCGACAGGATAGGCGTGTCGCTAGCTACGCTGACCGCCGTTGTCTTGCCAACACCTACAGGGCCTGCAACCAGCACTTTGCAAATCTGTGTTTCGCGGGCTTTCATTGTTTCGGCAACTATGTCCCTATCGGTCATGGTTTTCTTCTACCGCCATGACGTTTATCGTCAAGGCTGCGTTGAATAAGGACACCGCGTGTCGAGGTTCACAACCGACGAGCTCGACAATTTGTCGCAAATTGGCTGATCGGTCTGACCAGGCAGCGACGATCTCGAGGCAGTAAGGTGTGAGTTCCAGGCGTGTGATATTCGGCCAGTGTCGTAGTTTGCAAGCCGACTCGATATCAAAGCCTTGTGGCAATCTTCCTTGCAAGCTGAACAAAGCGCTAAGCCAGCAAAAAGAGTGTGCACTAAAACTAAAGCGAGGCGTGCGGTTCAGGGTGTCAATGACTTCATTAACTCCGGCTTGCTGGTATTGGGACACCTCGATATCGCTCTCTTCCCAATCTTTAAAGATTTGTTGCACATTTGTTTTGTATTCGAGTGATAGCGAGCAATACACCTTGTTGAGTGTAGGCAGGATAAAAATGTCGGCATCGGGAAGCGCAATACGTGCAGCCTTTATTTTAGGGTCAGAGTTGTAGACAATTGCCGCAATGGTTCGACTCAGACACTTCGCAGGATCTACCCTGTGTTCAGGGTCATCAGGATGGCGTAGATCTTCGAGACTTCGGGAGGGCCCGCAGAGCAGGTCTATCTTTGCACGGTATCGCTCGATTTTTTTCATGGTAGACAGCGTTTGTGGGCCGGGTAGCGCCGCGTCGTTCGTCCTGAAGTAGGCTGGCGTGCTGGTCTGCTCCAGGGCAAACTTGTCGGGACGTTGGGTCAGCTTGGGTAATATTTGCGCATCTATGGTCATCTCTCTGTAATCTTCGGTGTCACTATCAACATCCACCTGATTGAGCTTCGTCAATGCTTTTTTCGCTGCCTCTGCCAATCCTGCCTTGTCCAACGGTTTAGCAACAACAGTGGCACTATAAACATCCAGTGGCCGTGCGCTGAGTATCATTAATGTGGCGTCCGGCCGCCACTCGCCAGCTTCCAGACGTGCTGCCGTGTCCTCGTGATCGTGATCAATGATGACAATGTCGGCGGCATATTCACTTTCCGCCAGTGCATAGAATCCGTCTTTATTATGCGAGATGTAGTACTCGATAAGTGCACGCCGTCGTTCACTCATTGCCGTGAGCACCACCTTCAGCGGAAACTGGATCGCCTCTTCCACCACGGCGTTCATGAAGCTGATGCTGCTCGTTGACTGGACGCGCGTGAGCTTTCCAGTAACTGAGTCATGGTTGGCAGCACACGTCCGTTCATGGAGGCGTTAGCGCAATAATCTGGTGCTGGTGAGCCAGGCTGTTTGATACGGCCGCCAACGGCAAGATGGGATTCCGCACGTAATCGCTGAAGTAGATCACTGCCACGACCATCTAGAACATACTCCAGATCTGCCAACGCACCAGCGAGCCGCCCGTCAAGCGCGGGCTGCTGGCACAAACGCACACGCCGGGTATGCGCCAGCAGATCGTGAGGCTGGCGTATGATGCAATAGCTCAGACTATGCCACAATTTCAGTAGATCCCCGTCACTTTCTACGCTGATAGGGAATTTGATATCCAGCCTGAAAGAGGCGTGTGTCTGGATGGGGTAAGACTCCTGCATGATGCCTACTTCGATGAAGCTCCTGATAGATTAAAATCGCCAGAATGCCTGCAACAACGCAAGCATGTACGTAGTATGACGTATAGGCTGCAGGATTTACCAGTATGTTTACTGCAACTGGTTCTCATTTTGACCCGCAAAACGTTGTCGCAAGGTATGCCGCACTGCACAAGGCTGCACGTGTAGACTTTCGTCCATGAAATTTGAATTCGACTCTGCCCCAGCACCTGCCAGCCTTCAGGCAGTGTGTGAAGACATACAGTGGCTCTACATGCCGCTGCCGTTCGCGCTCGACCATGTCAATTGCTGGTTGCTAGGCGAGCCTGACGAGCAAGTGCTAATCGATACAGGAGTAGACAACAATGGCACTCGTGCTCACTGGAATACCGTTTTTAAGGGGATCGGGCAGTGGCCCCAACACTTGATCACAACACATTTCCATCCCGATCATAGTGGTTTGGCTGGCTGGTTCGAAACTCAGGGGTGTCGCCAGTTTACTGGCAGCCAGATAGAGATCGATATTGTGCACAAGCTGTGGGCAAGCCATGGTGACGACTATGCGCAAGTCTATATTCAGTGGTACACCGAAAATGGTCTGCCAGCTGAGCTCGTTCAGCAGGTGAGTCAACACGGTAATACCTACCGGGCGAAAGTGCATCAGCCACCGGCAAAAAAACGGTGGTCGTGGATTGAAGAGGGACAGACCATCACCATCGCGCAGCGCCAATACCGCGTCATTATTGGCCGTGGACATGCACCGGACATGATCATGCTCTACCGCGCAGACGATCAGGTTCTGATTGCAGCTGATCAAGTACTACCCTCAATTTCGCCCAACATCAGTGTCATGCCGAGACTGCAGGATGACAATCCCTTGAGCAGTTTTCTGCACACATTGACCTGTCTTGATGCACTGCCGGAAAACACATTGGTTCTGCCATCTCATGGTCTTCCATTTCGTGGACTGCACGTGCGTTTGCAAGCACTTCGCAAGCACCATGATCTGCGCCTTGAGCAAGTGAAGGAGGCGTGTGTAGAGCCTCACAGTGCCTTTGAATTGTTTCCAATTCTGTACAAGCGTCGCCTGGATGCTCAGCAAATGTCTTTTGCACTGGGCGAGAGTCTGGCGCATTTGCATTTTCTGGAACAGCAGGGTCATATCAAACGCCTCGCCAACAACGGAGTAACCCGATTTGTAGCGGTGTAGAATTGAGCTATTGCGATGACTGCCAACGGGTTAAGCTGTCGGTACAGCGTTTTGTCCACACCAACCGATGACGAGGCTGGACAAAACAGGGTCTGGAGGCGTACCATTTGCCAAATTTGTCGACGGAGAAAACTGGCTTTTGCAGCAGCTTTCTCCGTTTTTATGTGCGCCTTCGAAAAGGAACCCCTACGCCTGTGCCTGTGTCAGTGACTGTGTCATCCCCATCCCTGCGTCCTGCCATTCTTGTTCTTGCCGATGGCACCTCGTTTGAAGGCCGAGCTATCGGTATCGATGGCATGTCGGTTGGCGAAGTCGTATTCAACACCGCCATGACCGGCTATCAGGAGATTCTGACAGACCCCTCGTATGCCCAGCAGATAGTCACTCTTACGTATCCGCACATAGGTAATACCGGTACGAACGATGAAGATATGGAGTCCGATGCCGTGTATTGCACAGGGCTGATCATTCGCGATTTACCCAGATTGCATAGTAATTTTCGTGCCGGGCAGAGTCTGCAAGATTTCCTGCAAACACATAAAGTGGTGGCAATCTCTGATATTGACACCCGCGCGCTGACACGACATCTGCGTGATAATGGTGCACAGAATGGTTGCATCATGGCTGGCAAAGGACTTGATATCGAAGCGGCGCTGGGTGCCGCCAAGACCTTCCCTGGACTAGTGGGTATGGATCTGGCCAGGCAAGTTACGTGCAAGGCACCCTATGAATGGACGCAGCGTAGCTGGCAATTGGCAGACAGCCAGATGCTGGCCGAAGGTAATGTACCGTCAACGTCCTTGACGGCGACGGGTCCACACATTGTGGCGATGGACTTCGGTGTCAAACGTAATATCCTGAGGCTCTTTGTTGACAGAGGCTGCCGTGTCACGGTCGTACCAGCCACACATTCCAGCGATCAGATTCGGGCGTTAAAACCAGACGGGTTGTTTCTATCGAATGGTCCGGGTGATCCCGAACCTTGCGACTATGCCGTGCGCACCATTGCCGAGTTGCTGGACGGCGCAGTGCCGGTCTTCGGCATTTGTCTTGGCCACCAGCTACTTGCACTGGCGTCAGGTGCAAAAACACTGAAAATGAAATTTGGTCATCATGGTGCCAATCACCCCGTCCTGGACAGCGAGACTGGCCGTGTCATGATCACCAGTCAGAATCACGGTTTTGCCGTAGATGCACAGTCGCTTAACAATAACCTTGCCGTTACCCACGTCTCATTGTTCGATCAGTCATTACAGGGTATACGCCGTATCGACGTTCCGGCCATGGGATTTCAGGGTCATCCTGAAGCCAGTCCAGGACCGCACGATATTGCGCCACTGTTTGACCGGTTCATGAGTATGATCGCCGCGTGACGCTGTCACTATTGACTACTCTTTAACCGCCTGCCTAATTCCCCGGATTGAAACAATGCCAAAACGAACGGATATAAAAAGCGTTCTGATTATCGGAGCCGGGCCCATTGTGATTGGCCAGGCTTGTGAGTTTGACTACTCGGGTGCTCAGGCGTGCAAGGCTCTTGGAGAGGAAGGCTATCGGGTTATTCTGGTTAACTCCAATCCCGCCACTATCATGACAGACCCTGCCATGGCCGATGCCATCTACATCGAGCCTATCGACTGGCGTGTGGTGCGCAACATCATAGCGCGCGAAAAACCGGATGCTCTGCTACCGACCATGGGCGGCCAGACCGCACTTAACTGTGCACTGGATCTGGCTCGCGAAGGTGTTCTGGAAGAGTATGGCGTGGAGATGATCGGCGCGCGTCCTGAAGCGATCGATATGGCAGAGGATCGTGACAAGTTCCGTATGGCGATGACCGAGATAGGACTGGCAACACCAGGAGCTTTTATAGCGCATACCATTGATGAAGCGTGGGCAGGTCAGGCCAATATCGGCTTTCCCTGCATCATCAGACCTTCATTCACTATGGGAGGTAGCGGTGGAGGCATCGCCTATAACCGCGAAGAATTCGAAGCGATTGTCATGCGCGGGCTGGATCTGTCCCGTACCACCGAGGTACTACTCGAAGAGTCGGTGCTGGGTTGGAAAGAGTATGAGATGGAAGTGGTGCGAGACAACGCCGACAACGTCATTATTGTCTGCGCCATAGAAAATCTTGATCCCATGGGTGTTCACACAGGTGACTCCATTACCGTCGCACCGGCGCAAACGCTGACCGATAAGGAATATCAGATCATGCGTAATGCCTCTTGCGATGTATTACGCAAGATCGGTGTCGATACCGGCGGCTCCAATGTGCAGTTTGCCATCAATCCTGCTACTGGCGCCATGATCATCATCGAGATGAACCCGCGGGTCTCTCGCTCTTCGGCATTGGCCTCAAAGGCAACCGGCTTTCCGATCGCGCGCGTTGCCGCCAAGCTGGCCGTTGGCTACACACTCGATGAGCTGCGTAACGAGATAACCGGTGGTTTGACGCCTGCCTCATTCGAGCCTTCAATCGATTACGTCGTCACTAAAATTCCACGCTTCACCTTCGAAAAATTTCCAGCGGCGGACAACCGCCTGACCACACAGATGAAATCGGTGGGTGAGGTCATGGCCATGGGGCGCACCTTCAAGGAGTCTCTACAAAAAGCTCTGCGCGGACTGGAAATTGATGTTTGCGGATTCGATGAAGTCTTGCCAGCTGATATGCCGGAGGAGGAGCGTCTGGCCAGAATCGATGCCGAAATGCGTCAGGTTCGTGAGCAACGTCTGTGGTTTGTCGCTGAAGCGTTTCGTGCAGGGCAGGGTATCGACCAGGTGTTTGATGCAACAGCCATTGATCGCTGGTTTCTATGTCAGATAAAAGAGATTATCGACGATGAGCTGGCATTGGCCGGGCAGTCTTTACCATCGATTGACAAGGCCGCCATGCGTCAGCTCAAGCGCGACGGATTCAGTGATAAACGCCTGGGCATGGTGATGGGTGTAAGTGAACAGTCGGTTCGCGATCATCGACACCAGCTAGGCGTCAGGCCTGTATTCAAACGCGTGGATTCCTGTGCGGCCGAGTTTGCCAGTAATACAGCGTATATGTATTCTACTTATGAGCAGTACTGTGAATCCGAGCCGTCAGATGGCAAAAAGATCATGGTATTGGGTGGCGGGCCTAATCGCATAGGGCAAGGTATCGAGTTTGATTATTGTTGCGTGCATGCGGCGCTTGCCTTGCGTGATGATGGCTACGAGACCATCATGGTCAACTGCAACCCGGAAACGGTTTCTACCGATTTTGATACCTCTGATCGTCTGTATTTTGAACCATTGACTCTGGAAGATGTGCTTGCCGTTATCGATGTGGAAAAACCTGCAGGTGTTATCGTTCAGTACGGTGGACAAACACCCTTGAAACTTGCGCGTGATCTACTCGCTGCAGGCGCACCTATCATTGGTACATCCCCCGATTCCATCGATCTGGCTGAGGATCGTGAGCGCTTCCAGCAACTGATTGAAAAGCTGGGCTTACTTCAACCGCCTAACCGTACAGCACGTAACAATGCTGACGCATTGCGGCTGGCGGATGAAATTGGTTATCCTTTAGTGGTGCGTCCGAGTTATGTTCTGGGTGGTCGTGCCATGGAGATTGTGCACGATCAGTCCGAGCTGGCTCGCTATATGACAGAAGCTGTCAGCGTATCCAACGATTCACCGGTATTGCTGGATCGTTTTCTCAATGATGCCATTGAGGTAGATGTTGATGCTATCTGCGATGGTGAAAATGTTGTTATTGGTGGCATCATGGAGCACATAGAGGAGGCCGGTGTACACTCAGGTGACTCTGCTTGCTCTTTGCCGCCATTCAGTTTAAACCAGGATGTGTGTGCTGAGCTATCCAGTCAGGTTGGGCAGATGGCCAGGGGATTAGGCGTTATCGGATTGATGAACACGCAATTTGCCATTCAGGGTGACACCATCTACGTGCTGGAAGTCAATCCGCGTGCATCGCGTACCGTGCCATTTGTCTCCAAGGCTACGGGCGTGCCGCTGGCCAAAGTTGCCGCGCGTTGCATGGCAGGTCAGTCGTTGGCCCAACAAGACATGTTGGATTTGCCGGCACCCAGCTACTTCAGCGTTAAGGAGTCTGTGTTTCCTTTTGCAAAGTTTCCTGGTGTGGATACGCTGTTGGGGCCTGAAATGAAATCCACCGGCGAAGTCATGGGATCGGGCAAGAGTTTCGGCGAAGCATTCTTCAAGGCATCGCTGGGCGCATCTGCCGAACTGCCGCTCTCGGGCCTGGCTTTTATCAGTGTGCGTGATCAGGATAAAGCCGGTGTAATCAAGGTTGCCCAAAGTCTTGTTGACGCAGGTTTTTCACTGATAGCAACTGACGGTACACAGAAAGTGGTAAGCGCTGCGGGACTACCTTGCCAGCGAATAAACAAGATGCAACAGGGACAGCCGCATATTGTTGACGAGATTAAAAACGATGCTGTTAATCTTATCATCAACACAACAGATGGTCGTCAGGCTATCTCCGATTCCTATCACATCCGACAACAGGCGCTACGCCGCAAGGTGGCATACACCACTACATTGTCTGGTGCTACTGCAATTTGCGCAGCCTTGGCTTATACGGTTGATGGTCCGGTCTACCGGCTGCGTGACATCCAAATGGAGACAGCATGAACAAGGTTCCGATGACAAAGCGTGGCGAGACCAAGCTTCGTGAAGAGCTAGCTGATTTGAAAAGCAATCAGCGACCCACGGTTATCGCGGCTATTGCCGAGGCGCGTGAGCACGGTGATTTGAAGGAGAACGCCGAGTACCATGCTGCGCGCGATCAGCAAAGCTTTATCGAAGGGCGGATCAAGGAGATAGACGCCAAGTTGTCCACCTCGCAAATTATCGATGTGACGACACTGCCCAAGTCAGACAAGGTAGTTTTTGGTGCGACCGTCAAGCTTATGGATCTGGATAGTGACGAAGAAATTACCTATCAGATCGTCGGCCATGATGAAGCGGATCTCAAGGCACTTCGAATCAGTTTTGGCTCGCCTGTGGCCAAAGCTCTGATCGGTAAACTTGTGGGCGACGAGGTTGGCGTTACCACACCGAACGGCGTAAGAGAATACGAAATCCTTGAAGTGCAATACATTTAATATTCTTGTTCGGTAGTAGACTCCGAGCTGTGCTTACGACCGCCAGGCATTGTTTTTCAAACATCGCATTGCTTTGACGAGGCGCAGGGTTTGCGTTTTGTCTGTCATATTACAGTGGCATCTGATGCAGTTTTGTGGGAGTTCTGTGGCACAATGTCGCCGCGTCTTTGACGGAATCGGGTTTGTTAAACAACTCGCCGGCGACAGTCTCGACCGAAATGGAATCTATGAAGACAAGAGAAAATCAGCACAGCACAGTGGACGATCACAAGAACGTATCGGAAATACGCCGACAATTTCTATGCGCGACGGGTGCTGCAACCCTTGGCGCCGCTGCTATTCTTGGCTCATCCCTTGGTTCTTCAAAAGCATTAGCTAACACGCCATCAAACCATTCTGGCAAAGTTCCTCTGGTTGAGGCGAGCAAGGCTAGTGAGCTTAAAGGCGCTGTTGCCGAGCTGAAAATAAACTCCAGCCGACGTTTGCACCTGATTAATGAGCACCTGGGTGACGATATCGATGTGGTTTTCTATACCCATGGCGTCTATATCAACGAAAATGTCTCCATGCTCAACCATCTCATGAGGGACAGGCGCGCTAACATCGCCACGCAGATGGATACTACACTGTATAACCAGTTATTCATGCTGCGCAAAGTCCTCGAAACTGACAAGCCAGTTCACGTTTTATCGGGCTACCGGACGCCGGAAACCAACGCCAAGCTACGTCGTCGATCCTCACGAGTTGCCAAGTACAGCTTGCATATGGAAGGGCGAGCGGCAGATATCTATGTTCCGGGTTTCTCGGTAGAACAGGTTCAGAAAGCTGCGCTCTCACTTCAGGCGGGAGGCGTCGGTTTGTACAGCAAATCCAATTTTGTGCATTTGGACACCGGTCAGGTCAGACACTGGGGCGCTTGAACCAAGGGCTGAATCCAAGGACTTTACGACGGCCTGAACCAGGATCTGAATACAAGCCTGAAACCAAACCCGAAACCAGGCCCGAAACCAGGCCTGAAACCAGGCCTGAGTCCAGGCTTGAGTCTGGCAATGCGCACAGACCTGCAATTCCTGATTTTCCAGTGTGAAGCAACTCCCATCAGCGATCAGCTGAGTAAGTCAACGCAGGCGAGCTGACATATTATTGTCAGCAAGTCGCAATAAGTCAGAATCTTGACTGTTGCACCACCGTTGACCGAGGGGACCATTTTGAAATCACTTACTAACGCACACGCTGCTATAAAAATAGCTGCTCTGGGCACCAGTCTGGCGCTTGCCAGCGTTGCAAACATCGTATCAGCCGGACAGTTTGGTGTTCGAGTTGTTGATCCACAAGGCATGCCTGTATCAGGGGCTTCCGTCTGTTTTGGTCTGCCAGGAAACTACCGTCAGTTTGGTGCGGTTTTCACTGACGCAGATGGTCAGGCAATGACAGAAGTACCTAACATCCCGTTTGTTGTCACTGTGTCCAAAACCCGTTTTACCGGCATGCGAATCAACGAGCCGGCGCGCGGGTTTAATCTGGTCAAGGAGGTGACTTTGGCGGACGGTATACCCGGACCACGGTGTAAGGCCGGCAGCACACTTGCCGATGCATCGGAGGGAACCATCTACATTACCAATGTTCGTGTCTCATCGGATAGCCGTGCTACAAAGCTTGTACCTGAAACCTCTGGCGAACCTACAGAGTACCGCCTCAGTAAAACACCTGATATAGCCCAGGCCAGCTGGAAAAGCTTTGATGAGTCGATTCCCCTGACAGGATCGCAAGCCCGTGGCGAAAAGATTTTTTTGCAGCTACGCCGTTTTTCAGGAACCAACAAAGCGTGGGTTGAAGCACGCTCAAGAACTACAACGGTATTCTTGTCTGCACCAACATCCAGTATGTAGGCACTAGCAGTTCGTCCACCGTATTTATCTACCGTATCCATTCGAATCCTGATAAATACGGTAGATGCGCCAGTAGGAAAATTACACCGTAAACTAGTTGGTGAGCGCTTCGACCTCTTCGAGTTTAAGCGCTCGCGCCTCTTCCTCCAGCATTACCGGGATACCATCTCGTATAGGATAGGCCAATGCAGCCTGACGAGACCACAGCTCATCACCTTGCTTGATAAGTTTGCCCTTGGTAACAGGGCACACCAGAATATCCAGTAGTCGTTTGTCCATATGCCAATACTAACCTCAATTAGAGCTTAGCGTTATTGTTTCACAAACCCTCAGCCTGCAATCGGTAGTGCGTAGCTGGGCTGGTAGGTGGTAGTGAATCTGAACAGTATGCGTTCAATCAATTTCTCATCTGGCTGCTCGGAGAATTCAAATGAATCGATTCCAGCTCTGGCCATGAACAGCATCTGGTCGGGTCTGATATCACCTGAAGCCCTGAGCTCCCCCGAAAACTGTAGCTGTGTTCTGAGCATCCGGGCCTGAGAATAACCACGACCATCGGTATACACAGCAAAGTCGACGACCACTAACTGCAGATGATCGACGTGATCGTGCAGTTGTAATACGTCATCGGCAGCATTCAGCCAGATACCCGACACCAGATGCTGATGTTGATTCTCCAGTGCAATGTAGCGTTCCAGACTGCAAACAACAGGCACTTCAGCTTTATTGCTTTGTGGAAGTGGCTCATCGTCTTCCAGTCGAATCCAGGGGTTCTGTTTAACCCATTGGCCATTACGCAGCAGTGGCATAAACGCTCTCCTTGAAGGGTGTGGTGCCCAGACGCTGGACACTTTCGTGAAAAGACTCGTAAGGTTCGCGCAATTCGATATACGCTTTCAAGATGAGCTCGATGGCGCTGGCGACTTCAGACTTGGCGATCGCACGTCCCAGGCGCTGTCCTAGCGAGGCAGCATTGCCAGCATGGCCGCCGATGGTCAGCTGATACCACTCCACACCGCCCTTGTCGACGCCGAGTATACCAATGTCGCCCACGTGATGATGACCGCAGGCATTCATACAGCCGGATATCTTGATGCTGATGTCGCCAAGTTCGTGCATATAGTCCAGATTATCGAAGTGCTTGTAAATCTGGTCGTAGATCTGCAGCGTACCGGCGTTTGCCAGCGAGCAATAATCCAGACCGGGGCAGACAATCATGTCAGTGAGCTTGCCTAGATTAGGTGTTGCAAGCTTTAGCCCGCCAAGCGCTTTCCACAAATCGAATAATGCATAGATCGGGACGTGTGCCAGCACAAGATTCTGCTCATGAGTGGTTCGAATTTCACCCAGGCTGTACTGGTCTGCTAACGCTGCAAGAGATTCCATCTGATCCGCCGTGATATCACCGGCTGGCTGACCAGGTGCTTTGAGCGACACATAAACAATACGCCGACCAGAATCGCGATGCGCGCGTGTATTGGATTGATACCATTGGTTGAATAAAGGATTGGAAAACATCTGGTCAGGTTGATTAACCTCCGGCGTTTCTGGCGCATCGTCGGACGCGTTACGTAAAATGACTTTGCCAAGCGCCGGTGCTGCCGGAAACATGGCCTTGAGTTCATCTATCTGAGTCTGGGTAAATGTATCGTCGATGTCGTTGCAATGCTGCCATTGCGCATCTACCTTGTCGCGAAAGGCGTCTATTCCCAGTGCGTTGACGAGAATCTTGATGCGCGCCTTGTAAAGGTTATCGCGTCGGCCTTCCAGATTGTAAACTCGCAAGATTGCCGACAGGTACGTCAGTAGGTGTTGTGTTGGCAGAAACTCATTGATGACCTGGCCTATGTAAGGTGTTCTTCCCAGTCCGCCTCCTACCAGGACTTCAAAGCCTGTTTCACCAACGGTGTTCTTGACCAGGCGCAGACCGATGTCATGCACTTGTACGGCTGCGCGGTCGCTCAAGGCGCCGGTAACGGCAATCTTGAACTTGCGGGGCAACCAGTTAAATTCCGGGTGCAATGTAGACCATTGGCGGATCAGCTCACACCAGGGGCGTGGGTCTTCTATTTCATCGGCAATGGCACCAGCAAGCGGATCAGTGGTCGTGTTCCTGATGCAGTTACCGCTGGTCTGGATTGCATGCATATCGACATCGGCAAGCTCTTCGAGAATTTGCGGCACCTCTTCCAGTTGCGGCCAGTTGTATTGAATATTCTGGCGAGTGGTGATGTGGCCGTAATCCTTGTCGTAGACTCGTGCAATATGGCCGAGCTTTTTCAGCTGGGCGCTGGAGAGTAAGCCGTAGGGTATGGCAACGCGGAGCATGTAGGCTTTACGCTGCAAGTACAGGCCGTTACGCAGCCTAAGTTGCTTATACTCGTCTTCGCTAAGCTCATTACGCAGTCGACGTTCGGTCTGTTCGCGAAACTCTGCTACACGCTCTTTCAGGAAACTCCTGTCATGTTCGGTGTACTGATACATGCTTAGATCAAACCTGCCTTGTTATTTACCTTTGCGGCTATTGGAGCAGGGTCTGAGGCGTTTGATCTAGTTTTTTTTGCTATGTCCTTATGCCGTGTTGTTATAAGCCTGTCAGCCGGGCCAGCAGTTAAAGCTTGCTGCGGGGGTGCGGACATCTTTTTCGTTGATGGTCATCGGCGAGCAGTCTGAATCTGACGCTTGCGTGCCCTTGGCTGTCGCTGTAACGGTGTAGGTGGTTGCGGCTTTGGTCAGTGAAATCGTGTAGTAGTCCTCAGGCGAGGTGGTGCTTGAAAGATTACAGCTTGTGTACGAGTAATTTGCAGCTTTACATCGCTCGAGTGTCTGTATTTCTTGTAGTAGTGCAACGTGCGCATCGGCCCGTCGGGTCTTGGTGATGTAATTGCCATAGCCTGGATAGGCGATGGCTGCGAGAATACCGACGATAGCAATGACAATCAACACTTCAATGAGCGTGAATCCTCTTTGCAAACTGTCGCCATTCCGACTCACTACTGGGTGCAAGGGATGCATACTTGTGGTGTCTCCAGCCTTAACGAAAGGCTATATTGATATGAGTTGGGGTTACTATCGACCTTGCAGGTGACTGACCTTATCGCCTGCGTTGCTGCGATAGGTGTTTTGTGTCAAAAGTCACAATTATTTATGGGCCCTGTTAACTTCCACGAAGTTAAGAGAAACCGCTTTACAATCAGCCTGTTGTCGCCGATAGTCCCGCTATCTTTTTATTCATGTACAGGATGATGTAGTGGGACTTCAACTCGGTCTTGATACCGGCGGTACGTATACAGACGCCGTTCTTCTGGACGATGCGTTGCAGGTCCGTAGCTGCGCCAAATCGCTGACCACACACAGGGATCTCATTCAGGGACTACGTGGGGCCGTCGAGCAGGTAGTTCACGAACATGCGGTCGATCAGATCAATCTGGTTTGTCTGTCTACGACCTTGGCCACCAACGCTTTGGTGGAAGGGCGTGGACGCAGTGTCGCTGTTGTACTGATAGGGTTCAGAGAGTCGCAGCTAAACCGGGCCAATTTTTCTGAGGCGCTGGCAGGCGATCCTTTACTGTTGGCAAAAGGCGGGCATCAAGCTTCGGGTATGGCTCAGGAGGCCCTCGATATTGCGGCTATCCGTAACTTTGTGTCAGAGGTCGATGCTGGTGTAGATGCGTACGCCATCTCAGCCGTATTCGCCGTACGTAATCCTGAACATGAGATCCATGCGCAGGAGCTTATAGCTTCTCTCACCGGTAAACCGGTAGCCTGCGGGCATCATCTAAGTTCAGGTCTGGACGCGCCACGCAGAGCACTGACCGCTTTGCTGAATGCACGGCTCATTCCCATGATTAATGCGCTGTTGGATGCCGCCAGAGCCTTGATGGCTGAGCTGGAGATCAAGGCACCCCTCATGGTAGTCAAGGGCGATGGGTCTCTGATAAGCGATAGCGTTGCAAGACAATGTCCGGTGGAGACCATCCTGAGCGGTCCTGCCGCTAGTGTTGTGGGTGCACAATTCTTATGTGGCATTGATGAGCTTCTGGTTTCTGACATAGGCGGAACGACAACAGATATCGCATTGGTTAGTAGCGGCAAGCCGCAGCTTCGTGCCGATGGTGCGACAGTGGGTGGCTGGCAAACCATGGTCAAAGCCATTGATGTGCGTACTTTTGGGTTGGGAGGTGACAGCGCCATCGTATATGAGCGTGGTAGCCGTGCGCTACGTGTTGGCCCCAATCGTGTTGTCCCCTTAAGCCTGTTGGTACATCAGCATCCGCAATGCCTTGCGGTGTTGGAGGCGCAGCTTGCCTTGCCTCTGAGCACTACTCACAGCGCACAGTTTGTCATGGTGCACTCGGCCAGCCCAACCGATTTGTCAGTGCAGCAGCAGGAGCTTTACGATCAGATCGCAAAAGGTCCCATTGCACTGCATACGCTATTTGCAGCACAGACGCTTGAGCGCGCGTTGTTGCGACTGGAACAGCGAGGCATCGTTCTCAGAGCAGGCTTTACACCGACCGATGCCTGCCACATCACCGGTGTTCAAGAGACCTGGCCGGCTACGGCTGCCACCATCGGGGCACAATTGCTAATGCGTTACAGCAAAGACAATCTGGGTGCCGCTTATGACGATGTTCAGCATTTTGCGGACGATGTTATCCGGCGTGTATCCGAACTGACATCGCTGGCACTGCTCGAAGCGCTCAGTGCCGCGTCAGGCTCGCCAATGACGGAATCTCAACAGGAGCTTGTTCAGCGAAGTTTTAATTCAACATCCCTCACAGGATTCTCGTTGATACCGCATCTACAGGTGCCGATTGTTGGACTTGGGGCACCGGCTGCCAGCTATTATGTATCCAGTGCACATATGTTGAATGCGCAACTTCAAGTGACAGAATTTGCGCACGTGGCCAACGCGCTGGGCGCCGTAGTCGGCACGGTAAGGCAGGAGCAGGTCATCACCATCAGCCCGGCCGGTGGCAGGCGTGTATCTGTTATGTTCCCTGACGGCCCTGTTGAATTCGATGCTTTGGAGTCGGGCGCATCGGCCGCCGTTGAGCGTGCGCAGCAAATGGCGACTGAAAAAGCCAGAAATGCCGGCGCTTTGGAGCCTGTCCTGGAGGTAAATCGCGTAGATAACACGGTGAATGATGGTGACGAGCTGGTGTTCTTTGAGAGCTGTATCACTGCAATCGCCACTGGTAGACCCGGTGCGGCGATTTGTGCTGAATAGAGTAAGCTGTTTGTCCCTTTCTATGGTTGTGCGCTGCAATAATAGGCCTATATTTGGCATTAATCAGGTTGGCAAGTGCCTTTAGCTAATCTTTAATTCACAAATGACTTGGAGTCATAAAATGTCAACCACGACAGCAAAAAAAATTCAGACTTATCCAGCGCTCGAAGAAATGGGTATTACCCGCGCTCACCAGATTTCACAATACACACTGCGAGCTGATGGTGCGGATAAAGATATTCTTAAAATTCGTTATGTGCGAACGAAGGGCTCATTGTTGCCTGAGAGTCGGACGTACAAATTTGGTCGTTCTCTGAAGACCGTCATTGCCGATGGTGGCACTGCACGAATGGAACACACCTACGAGATCTCGCCGTTTCTACTCAGGGCAATTGCAGAGCTGGATTCGCTAGTTGATAATAACAAGAAGATCAATGACAAGGTGAAGTCAAAGATAGGCAGTGAGCGCGTTGCAGAGATCGTCAGCGAAATTGACGAGTTGGAACTGCTTGTCAGCAGCCAGGTGTCGATGACAGATGCTGCGGCCATATCAGCAAAATTCTCCAGACTCAAGTCCCGGATCGCTGCGCTGTAGTTGCGAGTGTTGATTGCACGGCATCTGCTATTGATGCCGTGCATAATCTAATGTATCGGACAGTTTTACTTCCCTACAGCGGCAAATTGCGCAGAGCTGAATTAGAACCAGTGTTATCGCGCTATTACCTCTTCTTCGGCACATAGATATCAGTGACGGTACCTTCCGCCACCTCGGCGGCAAAATTCAGCGTCTCTGACAAGGTAGGGTGTGGATGAACCGTTAGCGCCAGATCCTCTATGTCAGCACCCATCTCCAATGCCAGTACCGCCTCTGCCACAAGCTCTCCTGCGTTCGGACCTACCATGCCAGCACCTAGAACCTGCTTGGTTTCAGGGTCATAAAGCACCTTGGTAAGTCCTTCATTGCGACCCATACTCAATGAGCGGCCGCTGGCTGCCCAGGGGAAGCTTCCCTTCTCAAACGCAATACCGTCTTTTTTTGCAGCTGTCTCTGTCAGACCCATCCATGCTACCTCCGGATCGGTGTAGGCAACTGATGGAATGGTTTTAGCGTCGAAGTAGGATTTTTTGCCAGCGGCAACTTCTGCTGCTACTTTGCCTTCATGCGTGGCCTTGTGAGCGAGCATTGGCTGGCCGACGATATCGCCTATGGCAAAGATGTGGTGAATGTTGGTACGTTGTTGAGAGTCTGCGTTAATGAATCCGCGTTCGTCAACGTCGACTCCGGCATTCTCTGCATCGACAGCTTTACCGTTGGGACTGCGGCCAACGGCCAGCAATACGCGATCAAAGGTATCGGACTCAGGTGCTTTGCCACCTTCAAACTTTACTTTCAAACCTGACTTCAAGGCGCTCATACCGGTCACTTTCGAACCTGTGAAGATATTTTCGAAATCAGCTTTAAGGCGTTTCTCCAATGGTCTGACGAGGTCGCGATCACAGCCTGGCATGAGGCCGTCGGATAATTCTACAACGGTTACTTTGCTGCCCAGGCCTGCATAGACGCAACCCATTTCCAGGCCGATGATGCCACCACCGATAACTAAAAGGCGCTTGGGGATATCCGCCAGTGCCAATGCACCAGTGGAGTCCATGAGTCGCGGGTCATCGTACGGGAAACCGGGTATACGGATGCTTTTGGAGCCTGTTGCAATGACGGCGTGTGTAAAGCCTGCAATTCGACTGCTATCGTCCTGATCATTTTTAATGTTTATGGTATGCGCTGAATTGAAGCTTGCATAGCCATGTGCAATATCAACCTTGCGTTGCTTTGCAAGGCCAGCCAGACCTCCGGTAAGTTTGCCGATGACCTCCTCTTTAAAACCGCGTAGTTTGTCGATATCGATCTTCGGTTTGCCAAAGCTTACCCCGTGGGCTGCCATATCCTTAGTTTCCTGAATGATGGCTGCGGTGTGCAGTAAGGCCTTGGATGGTATACAGCCGACATTGAGACAGACGCCGCCCAGATCGGGATAACGCTCGACGAGCAAGACTTTCAACCCGAGATCGGCTGCGCGAAAAGCTGCTGTGTAGCCACCGGGACCGGCGCCCAGGACCACAAGGTCGTATTTTTCATCAGCAGACTTGTAAGCCTCATCGGCCTCTGGTGATACCGAACTGGTGCCGGTTCCAGTATTTGATGCTTTGGGGGGCGATACAGCGGCAGCTTCGCTCGTTGAGGTCGCTGGTTTGTCACTGGTTGTGGTCGGATCAGGTGTCTTTTCAGGCGCCGCTGTTTCGCTACTTGCGGCAACGTCCATTACCATGATGTCGCTACCTTCCGACACTCGATCACCCGTGTTGACCAGCACTGAGGTGATCACACCGGCGACGGGTGAGGGGATTTCCATACTGGCCTTGTCGCTTTCGACCGTGACCAGTGAGGCTTCCAGATCTATCGTGTCACCTACGGCGACCAGAACTTCGATGATCTCGACATCATCAACATCACCGATGTCCGGAATCTTGATGGTTTGCAGTTCGCTCATGAGATGTCTTACAGGCTAGGTTATCGGTTAAGAAAATTCAGACGTTAGGCAATGCAGCACCAGGGTTGAAATCACTACAGTGTCAGTCGTCGGATATCACTTATCTGATTGACGTAATAGGCCATGAATCGAGCAGCGTCCGCACCGTCTATCACTCTATGGTCATAAGATAAGTCAAGTGGGCACATCAGACGTGGAATGAACTCTGAGCCATTCCAGACAGGTTGCATCGTGGCACGAGTGATACCAAGAATACCTACCTCCGGCGCATTAACAATCGGTGTAAATTGTGTTCCACCGATTCCACCCAGACTGGAAATCGTCATACTCGCACCCTGCATCTCATCTGGTTTGAGTTTTTTATTGCGTGCACGCACGCTGATGTCGGCCATTTCAATAGCCAGCTGGTTGATGCTCTTCTTATCCACGTCACGGAATACGGGAACCACCAGTCCGTTAGGCGTATCAACAGCGATACCCACATGATAATACTTCTTGTAAAAAAGCGCCTCGCCATCGGCTGACAATGAGCTGTTCATCTTGGGAAATTTCTTGAGTGTGTTTACGAGGGCTTTCATGTGAAACGCAAGCCCTGTGACCTTGGGATCATCTTCGCGCGCCTCATTTTTCAGCTGTTTGCGAAATGCCTCCATCTCCGTGATGTCTGCAACGTCGTGGTGGGTCACCATGGGCAGGTTCAGCCAGGCACGGTGCAGGTTGGCGGCACTAAGTTTATTGATTCGACTCAGTTCGACACGTTCGATTTCACCGAACTTTGAAAAATCGACTTCCGGAATTGGCGGAATGCCAGCTCCACCACTGACTACACCGCCGGATGCAGGGGCGCTGCCCATACCTTCCATGACTTGCTTGATGAAGGCTACGACATCATCTTTAAGAATACGACCCTTCGGACCGTTGCCTGTGATCATGGATAGATCGGCACCGTGCTCACGCGCGTATCGTCTGACCCCGGGGCTTGCATGTGCCTTACGCATGTTTTCATCACTGATGTGCGCGGTAGGTGAGACGTTGCGCTGCATTGATGTATCGGGTGAGGGCACGGATGCTGATTGTGAAGAATTTTCCTTGCTTGCCGCCGGGACCTTGTCAGGTGTAGCGGCTGGAGCGGATTCTGGCTTGGGCGGCTCTTCAGCTGCAGGCTTTGCAGGTGTATCTCCAGCTCCAGGCTTGGCAGGTGAATCTTGTGCTCCAGCACTGTCTGTCGTCTGCGCAGCGTTCATCGTTCCGATGATATCGCCAGCATTTACCGTATCGCCAACCGCCACTGCCAGAGTTTCGATAACCCCGGCACTGGTAGCGGGGACTTCCATACTCGCCTTGTCGCTCTCCAGAGTCAGTATGGAATCATCCAGCTCTACCTGCTCACCAGGGCTGACCAGTAACTCGATAATTTCAACATCTGTCGAGTCACCGATGTCCGGAACAACGATATTCATGCTTGTATTATCTGTGCTCATGTTATGACCCCTCAAACCTTCGCAGGATTTGGTTTGTCAGGATCAATGCCATATTGCTGCACCGCCTTTGCCACTGTCGGCTTGTCTATTTCGCCATCAATCGATAAGGCGTGCAGGGCAGCAACGGTTACATAGCGTCTGTCGACTTCAAAGAATTCGCGCAGCTTTTCACGTGTATCCGAGCGGCCAAAGCCATCGGTGCCCAAGGTGGTGAAGGTTGCTGGCACGTATTCACGTATCTGGTCTGAGTGCACCTTCATGTAATCGGTAGAACTTACCACTGGTGCATCATCGTTACCCAGAATTTGAGTGACGTAAGGTACACGAGGATCATCGTTCGGATGGAGCATGTTCCAGCGTTCTACTTCAAGGCCTTCGCGTGCAAGCTCGTTAAAACTGGTCACGCTGTAGATTTCTGCGCCTATATCCCAGTCTTTTTCAAGGATGGTGGCAGCTTCGATGACTTCGCGAAGAATGGTGCCGCTCCCCAGTAGCCGAACACGTGCCCTGAATTTTTGCGCTTTCTTCTTGTCGCCATCGGCAATTTCACGAAACTTGTAGATACCTTTAATGATGCCCTCTTCGGCACCTTCAGGCATCGGTGGATGCACATAGTTTTCATTCATGGCCGTGATGTAGTAGTACACGCTTTCACGATTGGTCAACATGCGGGTCATGCCATCATGAATGATGACAGCCATCTCGTATCCAAAGCACGGATCGTAGCTAATGCAGTTAGGGATAGTGTTGGACAGCACAAGCGAATGACCATCCTCGTGCTGCAGGCCTTCGCCGTTAAGCGTCGTGCGACCGGCTGTGCCACCAATCATGAATCCACAGGCGCGCATGTCACCGGCAAGCCAGGCAAGGTCACCAATACGCTGGAAACCGAACATGCTGTAATAGATGTAGAACGGCAGCATATTGACACCATGCGTAGAGTAGGACGTTGCCGCTGCCAGCCAACTGGCCATGGCACCTGCCTCGGTAATACCCTCTTCCAGAATCTGACCGGATTTGTCCTCCTTGTAGTACATGATCTGGTCACGATCCTGCGGCTCATATAATTGTCCAACCGATGAGTAAATACCCAGTTGTCGGAACATGCCTTCCATGCCGAAGGTGCGGGCTTCATCGGGCACAATAGGCACCACATTTTTGCCAATCTTTTTATCGCGAGTCAATATGGTAAGCAAGCGTACGAAGGCCATCGTGGTGGACATCTCACGATCACCGGAACCCTCAAGTACCGGCTTGAATGCGCTGATGTCCGGTATTTCCAGCGGCTCTGCAAATTTCTTGCGCTGGGGCAGGTAACCACCGAGCGACTTGCGACGTTCCTGCATGTACTTGATTTCTGCACTTTCCGGGTCGGGCTTGATGTACTCGTAGTTGGCTACCTGTTCATCGGTGAGATTCAAACCAAATCGGTCGCGCATTTTCAACAGCGATTCCAGGTCCATCTTCTTTTGCTGATGGGTAGAGTTGGTGCCTTCCGCCGATTCACCCATGCCGTAGCCTTTGACGGTTTTCACCAGAATGACGGTAGGCTGCTCTTTGTGTTCAACAGCCTGCTTGTAAGCGGCGTAGAGCTTGTGTGGGTCATGGCCACCACGATTCAACCGCCAGATATCCTCATCGGTCATACTGGCAACCAGCGCTTTTGTCTCGGGGTGCTTACCGAAGAAATGCTCGCGTGTGTAAGCGCCGCCCTTGGCTTTGAAATTCTGGTATTCGCCGTCAACGGTTTCCATCATGAGCTGCATGAGTTTGCCGGAGGTGTCGCGTGCCAGCAGCGGATCCCAGTAAGAGCCCCAGATAACCTTTATGACATTCCAGCCGGCACCACGGAAGACGTTTTCCAGTTCCTGGATGATCTTGCTATTGCCACGTACCGGACCATCCAGTCGTTGCAGATTGCAGTTAATAACGAAGTTGAGATTGTCCAGCTTTTCGCGACCCGCAAGCGATATGGCACCCAGAGATTCGGGCTCATCCATTTCGCCGTCACCCAGAAAGGTCCAGAGCTGACGATTATCCGTGCGCGCCAGGCTTCTATCCTGAAGGTATTTCATGAAGCGGGCTTGATAGATGGATGTCAGTGATGCCCAGCCCATGGATACCGTGGGGAACTGCCAGTATTCGGGCATGAGCCACGGATGAGGGTAAGAAGACAGTCCATTACCGTCCACCTCACGTCTGAAGTTATCCAGATCCTCTTCGCTAAACCGGCCCTCCAGATACGATCGGGCGTAGATGCCTGGCGCTGAATGGCCTTGCACCATCAGGACATCGCCGCCGTGTTCGGGAGTCGGTGCGTGGAAAAAGTGGTTGAAGCCTACGTCGTATAAAGTGGCGGCGGAGGCAAAACTTGCCAAATGTCCGCCTAACCCGGAATCGTCACGTTGTGCCCGTAAAACCATGACTGCGGCATTCCAGCGGATCATGGATCTGACGCGGTGCTCCAGTTCCTGGTCGCCTGGACTTTTGGCCTCCAGATGTAATGGGATGGTATTGACATACGCTGTGCTGGAATCGTAAGGCAGATTAGCGCCAGAGCGCCGTGCCTTGTCTATCAGCCGCTCAAGCAGGTAATGAGCTCTCTCTGGGCCTTCCTGCTCGATGACCGCGTCCAGTGCGTCCAGCCACTCGAGTGTTTCGATCTCGTCAGCGTCAAAGTTCGGGTTTGTTGCCATGTTTTCCGTCTAAAGTCCCGTTTAAATACTGAGTATAGGTTCTACCGTATGGTACCCGTTTACTGATGTTTATAAATACTGTTTCACACATTCTGGCGAGCAAAAAATTTATCAAAGCTCATGGCCGAGTGCAAACAAGAGCAGCGTGCCACCTTAAAACGCTAAATGTCTTTCATGCCCGATTGCCTGTTTCCAACCCCGATGCGCCGTTTTTTCGCTGGTGGCTAAATCGAGAGGCTAAATTATAATAAGTGCAATGGAAAACTTCCTGGGTGTTGTAACCTACTCGAAACCTCTTGATAGAGAGATGGCATCGATTCGGCTTTCCATTTGTCATGGCCCTGTCGGGTAAGTCCCGTGCCGATATCGTCAGGGCTTACGACAGCCGCATGCGCAACGACCGTGATACCGAATTCTTTAACATACAAACGATTTCGATCGGTCCCATAGGCGCGCGTCTGCCTATCGTGCAAGGTACAAGTTTTGCGTTTATTCCGATCTTGATTCCTATTGCCAAAGTGCTTATGACTTCAGGTCTGTTGCCTGCATCTGTAATTGCCATCGTTTTGAACCTGCTATTGCCTGATCAGAATGCTGACGCCAAAAGAGCGCCTCGGGAACAAGAACAGGTAGTCGTCTAGTTTTGGACTATTCACGAAATACTCTGGACTATTCTTGAAATGTGATCGCGGCTCGGCAGAGGGCGCTCTTGCCAGATCCTTTCACTTGAAGGATTGAGTGGACTAAGTGAATTAGAGACTGTAAAACGATCGTGCAAACCCGCAGGGTTAAAGCGCGACGGCGCTTTCTGGTGTTTTGACCAACGCTCCGACCAGCTTGTTGTTATGCAGGCCGGTAATGTGCGTATCCAGAATATAATTGGCTATGTCTACAGGGCTTTGCACCATTACACGTTGATAGTTCGGGGTATACCCCTGATGCTGCCAGAACATGCCTTGCTCGGTTTGCACTTGTTTACCGCGCTCGAACAACACCACAAAACGCTCACCAACAGACCTCTGAAGCTGCGTGGTTTTCAGTGATTCTGCCAGTTCATGAAGCTGTTTGCTGCGTT
>Ga0209187_1000729_pt1 | contig 49606 bp, 30 predicted proteins | sample BantaG_FD_187430 | JGI IMG/M metagenome (GOLD analysis project Ga0209187, IMG submission 187430) | Marine algal microbial communities from Bantry Bay, Ireland - BantryBay_4 metaG (SPAdes) (version 2) | ecosystem: Host-associated > Algae > Red algae > Unclassified | place: Bantry Bay, Ireland...
TGATCCAGCATGGTCCATTGGAGCTGCTGCTAATGAGGCTTACCAGACGATTGCTGGACCTCTTGCCGCTGGAACATCAGAGCAACTGACGATTATGCTGAGAGTCGAACCTACCATTGTTGGTGGCACGACCCAAAACTTTGCAGAAATCGCGAGTGCAGATGACGACACTGATCCGAATAATGAGCCGCCGACTGATGTTGATTCAGATCCAGATAGTGATAATAGTAACGATGGCGATTTCACTGATAATGATACAGATGGTACCGATGGCGACGAAGATGACCATGACCCTGCCGACGTTTTTGTCCAGATCTTTGATCTTGCTTTGGAGAAAGATATTGCAGCATCACAGGTCTTGCCAATTGCTCCTGGTGATTTAATTACCTTCACACTGACGGTCACGAATCAGGGAAATGTCGAAGCCTTCAACATTGGCTTATCAGATAACATCCCAACAGGAACGACGATAGCTGATGCTGATTGGACAGGCACCGCAGGTGTCGCTGATCTAAATAATTTGATTGCTGGACCATTAGCTCCAGGTGCGTCAGCGACCGTTGATATTACTTTCATGATTGATGCCGACTTCATGGGCGATGCCATCATGAATACAGCTCAGATTTCTGAGGCTGATGACGATATATTGACGGATAACGAGCCACCCACTGATGTTGATTCTGATACAGATAATGATGATGGTGACCAGAGTGAAGATGATGAAGATCCTGAAACAGTGCCAATTGGTCAAGCGTTTGATTTAGCATTGACTAAAATTCTTGATCCTGCACAGCCTCTACCTGTGACCATTGGTGACATTGTAACTTATATTATAGAAGTGACCAATCAAGGGACGCTAGATGCCTACACGATTGAGGTAGTAGATTATATTCCTGCCGGATTTACATTAATTGATCCTGCTTGGTCTATTGGTGCTGCACCAAATGAGGCTTACCAAACAATTGCTGGCCCTCTTGCTGCAGGCGCATCTCAGCAACTGACGATTATGCTACAAGTAGAGCCTACCATCACTGGTGGAACGACTCTAAACTTTGCTGAAATCGCAAGCGCAGATGATGATACTGATCCAAATAATGATCCACCAACAGATGTCGATTCTGATCCTGACAATGATCAGACGAATGATGGTGATTATACAGATAATGATACAGACGGTACCGATGGTGACGAAGATGATCATGACCCAGCCGATGTATTTATAGAATTATTCGATTTATCCTTAATTAAAACATTATCTGCTACACAAGCTTTACCAATAGCTGCTGGCGATGATGTGACATTTACATTGACGGTAACAAATCAAGGAAATGTAGATGCTTATTCAATCAATTTGGTTGATTATATTCCTGCAGGTCTTATTCTTAATGATACAGATTGGACAGAAGGGCCCGTCGGTGAAGCTCATTTAGATATGCCAGTTGCTGGACCTTTGGCTCCAGGAAGTTCAGATGTTGTCGAGATTACGTTTACAGTAGATCCTTCATTTATGGGCAATAGCATTACCAACTTCTCTGAGATCAGTGGAGCTGACAATGACGATGACCCAACGAATGATCCGCCAACTGATGTCGATAGTACGCCTGATGCAGATGCTAATAATGACGGTCCTGCAGATGATAATGTTGATGATAATACGAATGATGACGAAGATGATCATGATCCGGAAACAATTCCGATTGGTCAGGTCTTTGACTTAGCATTGACTAAAGTCCTTGATCCTGCACAAGAGTTACCAGTAGAAATTGGTGACATCGTGACATTCATCATTGAAGTCACTAACCAAGGGACTCTTGACGCTTACGATATAGAAGTAGTGGATTATATGCCAGCAGGCTTCTCATTAGCAGATCCAGCTTGGTCTCCAGGTTCATTACCAAATGAAGCATACCAAACAATAGCTGGACCATTGGCTGCAGGTGCATCTGAGCAATTGACGATCATGCTGCTGGTAGAGCCATCAATAGCTGGTGGTACGACTCAAAATTTTGCAGAGATTGCAGGTGCTGACGACGATACCGACCCGAATAATGAGCCTCCAACAGACATAGATTCTGATCCAGATAATGATCAGGGCAATGATGGAGATTTTACAGATGATGTAACAGACGGTACAGATGGTGATGAAGATGATCACGATCCTGCAGATGTATTTGTACAAATTTTTGACTTGGCGATCGATAAAGCAGTAGCTCCAACTCAGCCGCTACCAATTAATCCAGGTGACCTCATTACGTTTACATTGACTGTAACGAATGAAGGAAACGTGGACGCATACAATATTGGATTATCAGATGTCATTCCAACTGGTACCACTTTGGCAGATGTTGATTGGACAGATAATACAGGTATCGCTGACTTGAATACAGCAATCCCTGGTCCATTAACTCCAGGTGCTTCAATAACAGTGAATATCACCTTCGAGATTGATGCTGACTTCATGGGAGACAGCATTATGAATGCAGCTCAAATTTCTGAAGCTGACGATGACGATGATCCCTCGAATGATCCACCAACTGATATAGATTCTGATCCAGACAATGATGATGGTGATCAAAGTGAAGATGATGAAGATCCTGAAACAGTGCCAATTGGTCAGGCCTTTGATTTAGCATTAGTCAAAATGTTAGATCCAGCTACGCCAATGCCAGTCTATCCAGGAGGTGATGTCACCTTTACGATCTCTGTGATCAATCAGGGTACCCTTGATGCTTATAATATTGAGCTTGTTGATTACATTCCTAGTGGAATGACATTGAATGATCCATCATGGAGCACAGGTGCGAATCCGGGTGAAGCATTCCAAACAATTCCAGGTCCACTTGCTGCTGGTAGCACGACTACTGTGACAATTGTACTTAAGATTAACGAAGATTTCACAGGAGGAGATTTAGTAAACTTCTCAGAAATAGCTGCGGCTGATGATGATACAGATCCGAATAACGAACCACCAACAGATGTGGATTCTGATCCAGATAGTGATAGTGACAATGATGGTGACTTCACTGATGATGATACAAACAATACTGATGGTGATGAAGATGATCATGATCCAGCAGGTGTCTTTGTAGAGATATTTGATTTAGCATTAGAAAAAGATCTTTCTGCAGCGCAGACATTACCTATCGGTCCTGGTGACTTGATTACATTTACATTAACTGTTACCAATGAAGGTAATGTTGATGCTTATGCGATCGGACTCGCAGATGTTATTCCTCCAGGAACAACCCTTGCTGATGCAGACTGGACAGATAACGGTGGAACCGCCGATCTAAATGTAGCTATCCCTGGTCCTCTAGCACCTGGTGCTTCCACGACTGTTGATATTACATTTATGATCGACGATGATTTCATGGGTACATCTATTATGAACTCTGCTGAAATTTCTGAAGCAGATGATGATACAGATCCTTTCAATGAGCCACCAACAGATAATGACTCTGATCCTGATAATGATGATGGTGACCAATCTGAGGATGATGAAGATCCTGAAGTGACACCTATCGGTCAAGTATTTGATTTAGCATTAGTCAAAATGATTGATCCTAATCAGCCATTGCCGATTAATCCAGGTGATGATATTACTTATCTAATTACAGTAATAAATCAAGGAACTCTTGCTGCATATAATGTTGAAGTCGTTGATTACATTCCTTCAGGTATGTCATTAAATGACCCAACTTGGTCTGCAGGTTCTGCTCCGAATACAGCTTACCAAACGTTCGCTGGACCACTCTTGCCAGGTGACTCTGAAGTGCTGACTATTGTACTTCAGATTGATCCAAATTTTGCTGGAGGTAGCCTTCAAAACTTTGCTGAGATAAGTGAAGCTGATGATGATACTGATCCTGACAATGAACCACCGACAGATGTGGATTCTGATCCAGATGATGATGATTCGAATGATGGTGACTTCACTGATAATGATACAGACAATACTGATGGCGATGAAGATGATCATGATCCTGAAGAAGTATTTATACAAGTCTTTGATCTCGCGTTAGAGAAAGATCTTTCTGCGACTCAGGCAACACCAATCGGTCCTGGTGACATGATCACATTTACATTAACAATCACCAATGAAGGTAACGTCGATGCATACTCAATCGGCCTTGCTGATGCGATTCCAGTTGGAACGACGCTTGCTGACACAGACTGGACAGATAATGGTGGAACGGCTGATCTAAACGTCGCTATCCCTGGTCCTCTAGCACCTGGTGCTTCGACGACTGTTGATATCACATTTATGATCGATGCTGATTTCATGGGCACATCTATTATGAACTCTGCTGAAATTTCTGAAGCAGATGATGATACCGATCCTGATAATGAGCCACCAACAGATAATGACTCTGATCCTGATAATGACGATGGCGACCAATCTGAAGATGATGAAGATCCAGAAGTGACACCTATTGGTCAGACTTTTGATTTAGCCTTAGTCAAAATGATTGATGCTAATCAAGCTATGCCAATTTATCCTGGTGATGATGTGACATATAATATTACTGTAACAAATCAAGGGACACTTGATGCTTACAATATTGAGGTTGTTGATTACATCCCTTCAGGTATGTTATTGAATGACCCAAGCTGGTCTCCAGGAGCAGCAGCGAACACTGCATACAAAACGTATGCAGGTCCTCTATTACCTGGTGCATCAGAAGTATTTACGATTATTTTACAAGTTGAGACAAACTATAGTGGTGGAGATCTTCAAAACTTTGCTGAGATCAGTGAAGCAGATGATGATACTGATCCGAATAATATGCCACCTACAGATGTGGATAGTGATCCTGACGATGATGATTCGAATGATGGCGACTATACTGATAATGTCAACGATAATACTGACGGAGATGAAGATGATCATGATCCTGAATTGATATCAGTTGATGTATTTGACTTAGCTTTAGAGAAAGATATCTCTACTACTCAAGTCTTACCAATTGCGCCAGGTGACTTGATCACATTTACCTTGACAGTCACTAATCAAGGTACGCTTGATGCGTATAGCATTGGATTAGCTGATGTGATTCCTGCAGGAACCACCTTAGCCGATGCTGACTGGACTGACAATGGTGGAACCGCTGATTTAAATGTGCCAATTCCTGGTCCATTAGCAGCAGGTGCTTCTACGACTGTGGATATCACCTTTATGATTGACGCAGACTTCATGGGTAATCAAATTATGAACACAGCTGAAATTACAGAAGCTGATGATGATACTGACCCTAGCAATGAAGCCCCTGAGGATATAGATTCTGACCCTGACAATGATGATGGTGATCAAAGTGAAGATGATGAAGATCCTGAGACAGTACCGATTGGACAAGTCTTTGATTTAGCATTGGTCAAAATGCTAGCACCTACACAAGCCGCTCCAGTGGCTCCAGGTGACTTAGTAGAGTATATAATTACGGTATTTAACCAAGGTACTTTAGATGCATACAATGTAGAAGTCGTAGATTATATTCCTTCAGGAATGATCTTATCTGATGCTACTTGGACGCCAGGTTCTGCTGCAAACACAGCTTTCCAGCAGATTGCAGGACCAATCGAACCAGGCGATTTTGTAGAGTTGACATTGACCTTACAAGTAGATCCTGATTATGCTGGTGGTAGTCTTCAAAACTTCTCTGAAATCAGTGATGCAGATGACGATACCGATCCAACTAATGATGGTCCTACAGATATTGATTCTAATCCTGATGATGATAGTACGAATGATGGTCCATTTGATGACGACACGACAGATGGAAGTAGTGGTGATGAAGATGATCATGATCCCGCAGACATCCTAGTTGAAATATTTGATCTTGCTCTTGACAAAACATTAAGTGCTTCTCAACCACTACCGATTACTCCAGGTGACGATATCACATTTGATATTGAAATCTGTAATCAAGGTACTGTCGATGGCTATAATGTTGTCTTGACCGATGTGTACCCAACTAGTACAACTTTAAGTATGGCTGATGCAAATGGTTGGATGGATAATGGAGATGGTACGGCAAGCATGACGTTTGAAGGATCAGTTGCTGTAGGCATGTGTCAAACTGTTCAGATTGTTTTGACTCTAGATACGAATGCTGCTCCAGGTTCATTCCAAAATACTGTGGAGATTGATAGTGCAACTGATGTGGATGGAAATCCTGAAGACGACATTGATAGTGATGGTGGCAATGACGACGGAGACCAAAGTGAAGACGATGAAGATGATGCTCCATTTGAAGTGGAGGTATTTGATTTAGCTCTTGTCAAAATGCTCGACCCTAACCAGACTGTTCCTGTTTACCCTGGAGATGATGTGACATTTAATATCACTGTCATCAACCAAGGAACGATCGATGCCTATAATGTAGACGTCATTGATTACATCCCAAGTGGATTTGTATTGAATGATGCTAATTGGGTTGGTGCTCCTGGTAATACTGCAATCACAACTCTAGCTGGTCCTATTTCAGCAGGAGATGATTTGACAGTCAATATTACCTTGACGGTCACACCTGATGCAGCGACTGGTAACACAACGAATACAGCTGAAATAACAGATGCTGAAGACGAAGATGGTAATCATCCTGAAGATCAAGATTCCAATCCTGATGATGATCCTGATAATGAAACAGGTGAAGAAGATGACGTAACTGATGGTACAAATGGTGATGAAGATGATTCTGACCCTGCTACTGTTCCTGTTGCAGAATTCGATTTAGCGCTTGAAAAAACACTCGCTCCAGGACAGGATGCAGTCGTTGGTGTCGGTGATATTGTCACCTTCCAAATCGAAGTGTTTAATCAAGGATCTGTAGATGCTTATAACATTGATGTGGTGGATTATATCCCTACAGGTATGTCTTTAGCAGATGCAGCATGGACAGCAGGAGCTGGCAACACAGCTTTTGTAAATCTTGCAGGACCGATTCTTGCAGGTTCAAGTGCAACCGTTACAATTGATGTGATGGTTGATGTCTTACCTGCAACTGGAATCTTTGAAAACTTTGGTGAAATTACCGATGCAGAAGATGTAGATGGTAACCACCCAGAAGATTCTGATTCAGATGCTGATGATGACAATACGAATGATGGTCCGATGACAGATGGTGATATATCTGGTGGCGGAGCTGATGAAGGTGAAGATGAAGATGATCATGATCCAGCATACGTTGGTGTAGCTACATTTGACTTGGCACTGGATAAAGAAATCAGTGACGATCAAGTGATGCCAATCAGACCTGGTGATGACATTATATTTGATATAGAAATTTGTAATCAAGGTACAATTGATGGATACAACATCGGATTAACTGATGTATATCCTACAAGTACTACTTTAAGTTCAAATGATGCAAACGGTTGGGCTGATAATGGTGACGCAAGTGCTAGCATGACATATGCTGGACCTGTCCTAGTCAATGAATGTCAGACTGTTCAAATCGTACTTACACTTGATGCCAATGCGGGAGCTGGAGATTATCAAAATATTGTTGAGATTGACAGTGCAACTGACGAAGATGGTAATCCACAAGATGACACCGACAGTGATGGTGGCAATGATGATGGAGACCAAAGTGAAGATGATGAAGATGATGCACCGTTCTCAGTGGAAACATTTGATCTTGCTCTTATTAAAACATTAGATCCGAATCAACCGACACCGGTTTATCCTGGTGACGATGTGACCTTTGTGATTGAAGTGTTTAATCAAGGGACTATTGATGCTTATAACATTGATGTGACTGATTATATTCCAGCTGGATTTGTATTAAATGATACAGACTGGACACCAGCTTCTGGTAACACTGCACTTTACACAATACCAGGACCAATCACTGGTGGTAATAGTTTAACTATTCCAATTACATTGACTGTTACGCCTAATGTCAGTACTGGTAATGTTACCAATACTGCTGAAATAAGTGATGCTGAAGATGAAAATGGTGATCACCCAGTAGACGAAGACTCTACAGCGGATGATGATCCTAATAATGAGACAGGTGAAGAAGATGACGTAACAGATGGCACAAATGGTGATGAAGATGATTCTGATCCTGCTGTTGTCCCTGTTGCGGTTTTTGACCTTGCACTTGAGAAATCACTTGCACCTGGACAAGACGCAGTTGTAGGTGTTGGAGATGATGTGACATTCCAAATTGAAATATTCAACCAAGGTAGTGTGCCAGCTCATGAAGTAGACATCGTAGATTACGTACCAACAGGTATGTCATTAAATGATGCGAACTGGACGCTTGGTTCTGGAAGTAGCAATAATGCATATAGCACGATTACTGGTCCAATAGCTCCTGGAGCTAGTGAAATAATATTCATTACAGTGACAGTAGATGTACTTCCATCTAGCGGAGTATTTGAAAATACTGCTGAAATCAGTGATGCTGAAGATGCTGCTGGTAACCATCCTGAAGATCAAGATTCAACTCCTGATGATGACGATGGTAATGACGGTCCTGTCTCAGATGGAGAAATTGACGGTGGCGGACCAGATGAAGGTGAAGATGAAGATGATAGTGATCCTGCATTTGTTGGGGTAGCTACATTTGATCTAGCACTTGAGAAAACGCTAAGTTCTGATCAAGTCTTACCGATCACTCCTGGTGATGACATCTCCTTTGATATCGAGATTTGTAATCAAGGAACGATCGATGGATACAATGTTATCTTGACTGATGTATTACCTCAGAGTACAAATCTAAGTACTGCTGACAATAATGGTTGGATACAGAATCCAGGTGGTACAGCTACAATGACTTTTGCAGGTCCAGTAGTTGTCAATGAATGCCAAACAGTACAAATTGTATTGACGCTCAACTCATCAGCAGGTGCTGGTACGTTTGAAAATACAGTTGAGATCGATGGAGCTACTGATGAAAATGGTAACCCTCAAGAAGATACTGATAGTACAGTAGGCAATGACGACGGCGACCAAAGTGAAGATGATGAAGATAATGCCCTATTCGAAGTAGAAGTCTTTGATTTGGCATTATTAAAGATGTTGAGTCCCGTCCAACAAGTGCCTGTCACTGAAGGTGACGATGTTGTCTTCTTAATTGAAGTCATCAACCAAGGCACAATCGATGCTTATGATGTTGAGATTACTGATTATATCCCAGCAGGATTTATCTTAAATGATAATGACTGGTTACCAACATCTGCAACAACAGCGCAGATCACAGTTGATGCGCCTATCCAACCTGGTGATAGTGAGATCGTTTCAATCACACTTCAAGTGACTGGAGACGCTGCAGCTGGTAATGCTGTAAACACTGCTGAGATTAGTGATGCTGAAGATGTGAATGGAGATCATCCATTCGATATTGATTCAGTTCCTGATGATAATCCAGATAATGAAACTGGTGAAGAAGATGGTGTGACTGATGGTACTAATGGAGATGAAGATGATTCTGATCCAGCATCAGTACCAGTAGCTGGTTCATTTGACCTTGCACTTACCAAGACTTTAGCTCCTGGCGAAAATGGATTGGTGTCTCCTGGTGAAACTGTTGATTTTGTAATCACTGTTATTAACCAAGGTGGTGTTGATGCCTATAATGTGCAGATCGTTGATTACCTACCAGTCGGTGTGACACTGGCTGATAGTGATTGGGCGACAAGCACAGTAGCTAACGAAGTGTTCCAGACTATACCAGGACCAATCGCAGCAGGTGCATCAGCACAAGTTGAGATTACGGTTCAAGTAAATGCAAACTTCGAAGGCACAGCAATCAACTATGCTGAAATAGCAGATGCAGAAGATGAAAATGGCAATCAACCAGAAGATGTAGATTCTACACCTGATGATGATAATACGAATGATGGCCCGATTTCAGATAATGATACTGATGGTACGAATGGTGATGAAGATGATCACGATCCTGAATCAATTGTTGTTGGTGAATTTGATTTGGCTTTAACAAAAGCTATCTCTCCTTCACAAACATTCCCAGTATTCCCAGGTGATGATGTGACCTTCACAATGACTTTATACAATCAAGGCGCTTTTGATGCGTATGCAATTGAATTAGTGGATTACATTCCAGCTGATATGAGCTTGAATGACGCAGACTGGACGAATAATAATGATGGCAGCGCGACCTATACAGTTGCTGGTCCATTAGCAGCCGGTACAAGTACATCAGTAGATGTAACCATGACGATTGATGATTCATTCACAGGTACCAGTATCGACAATACTGCTGAAATTGGTTCAGCTGATGATGATACTGATCCGAATAATATGGCTCCAATTGATGTAGATTCTACTCCGGATGCTATAGAAGGTAATGACGGTGACATGATTGACGACGCTATTAATGGTGATATTGGAGACGAAGATGATTCTGATCCAGCATCACTGCCTGTCAGTCAACCTTTTGATTTAGCCTTGACAAAAGTCTTATCTGCTGATCAGGTTACACCCGTAAATGCAGGAGATATTGTGACATTCACAATTAATGTGATAAATCAAGGAGATGTCGATGCATACAATGTTGAGGTGACTGATTTCTTACCTTCATATTTAGTTCTTGCTGATGCTGATTGGACGGATGATAATAATGGTAATGCTAGTATAGTACTACCAGGTCCGATTACAGCTGGTACGTCTGAAAGTGTCGATATCACAGTAATTATCGATTCTGATTTTGAAGGAAGCTCAATCACGAATGAAGCTGAGATCAGTGATGCAGATGATGATACGAATCCGAATAATGAAGGACCAGTAGATGCTGATAGTACACCAGATGATGACAATACGAATGACGGTCCTGAGTCTGATAATACAACTGACGGTAGTGGTGGAGATGAAGATGATTCTGATCCTGAGACTGTACCATTAGGAGGAGTTCCTGACCCAGTATTTGACTTAGCTCTTGTGAAGCAATTGTCTTCAACTCAAGCAACGCCAATCGCTCCGGGTGATGCAGTAACATTTACAATTACTGTTCTAAATCAAGGTGATGTCAATGCATTCAATGTTGAGGTAATTGATTTCATTCCAAATGGATTGTCATTAGCTGACAGCGACTGGACAAATAATAATGACGGTACTGCAAGCAATGTCATAAGTGGACCAATCGCTGCAGGTGCAAGCCAGAGTGTAGATGTGACATTCATTGTTGATGCTAACTTCAGTGGTTCATCCATTACGAACGAAGCTGAGATTAGTGATGCAGATGATGATACGAATCCGAATAATCAAGGTCCTGTTGACGAAGACAGTACGCCTGATGCTGATAATACCAATGACGGTCCTGAATCTGATGATACGACTGATGGTAGTGGTGGTGACGAAGATGATTCTGATCCTGAAACAATTCAGATCGATCAAGTCATGAATAATGACGTATTTGATTTAGCATTGACTAAGGTTCTCTCAGCTGATCAAGCGGCGCCAGTTTCTGCGGGTGATGCAGTGACTTTTACAATCAATGTCATCAATCAAGGAACTGTCGATGCCTTCAATGTAGAGGTGACAGATTTCTTACCTTCTTATCTGACATTATCTGATAATGACTGGACGAATGCTAATGGTGCCGTAAGCACTATTCTGCCAGGTCCAATTGCAGCAGGTACGACAGAGAGTGTTGATATCACTGTGATTATTAGTCCTACTTATACAGGTAGCTCTATTACGAATGAAGCTGAGATCAGTGATGCAGATGATGATACGAATCCAAATAATCAGGGTCCAACTGATGTGGATAGTACGCCAGATGATGACAATACGAATGATGGTCCTGAATCTGATAATACAACTGACGGTAGTGGTGGTGATGAAGATGATTCTGATCCTGAGACAGTACCATTGAATACAGATCCTGATCCAGTGTTTGACTTAGCTCTTGTGAAGCAATTGTCTTCTACTCAAGCAACGCCAATCGCTCCAGGTGATGAAGTGACATTTACAATCGCTGTACTTAATCAGGGAGATGTCAATGCTTTCAATGTTGAGATTACAGAGTTCATTCCGATTGGCTTAACATTAGCTGACAGTGATTGGATGAACAATAATGACGGTACTGCAAGCATAGTTCTAGGTGGACCAATTGCTGCGGGTGGAGGTCAGAGTACACATGTGACATTTATTGTCAACGCTGATTTCAGTGGATCGTCTATTACCAATGAAGCAGAGATTAGTTCTGCAGATGACGATACTGATCCGAATAATCAAGGTCCTGTTGATATAGACAGTACGCCTGATGCTGATAATACCAATGACGGCCCTGAATCAGACAATACCACAGACGGAAGTAGTGGTGATGAAGATGATTCTGATCCTGAAACAATTCAGATCGATCAAGTCATGAATAATGATGTATTTGATTTAGCATTGACAAAATCATTATCAACATTACAACCAACTCCTATCCTACCTGGTGATCAAGTCACATTTACATTGACAGTGATTAACCAAGGTAATGTAGCAGCATACAATGTCGAAATTACTGATTTTGTCCCTACAGGCTTATTTGAAAATGATGCTGATTGGACCAATAATAATGATGGTACAATCACCAATACAATTGCAGGTCCTATTGCTCCTGGAGCAAGTCAAACTGTAAATGTGACTATGGTTGTAAGCCCAGCATTTGCGGGCAGCTCGATTGAGAATGAAGCAGAGATAAGTTCTGCAGATAATGATACGAATCCGACGAATGGATTTCCTACTGATGTCGATAGCACACCAGATAGTGACAATACCAATGATGGTCCAGAGATTGACGATGATATTGCTGGCTCGAATGGTGATGAGGACGATAGCGATTATGCTAATATTCCAATCGGGGAAGTCGTCGGTGATTTTGACTTGGCATTGACCAAATCATTATCAATACTACAACCAACCCCTATCCTACCTGGTGATCAAGTCATATTTACTTTGACTGTTGTAAACCAAGGAGATGTAGCAGCATTTAATGTTGAGATTACAGATTTTGTTCCTACAGGCTTATTCGAAAATGATCCTGACTGGACCAATAACAATGATGGTACAATCACCAACACAATTGCAGGTCCTATTGCTCCTGGAGCAAGTGAAACTGTTAACGTGACAATGGTTGTAAGCCCAGCATTTATGGGTATGTCAATAGAGAATGAAGCAGAGATTAGTTCTGCTGATGATGATACTGATCCGACGAATGGATTCCCTACTGATATCGATAGTACACCAGATAGTGACAATACCAATGATGGTCCAGAAACAGATGATGATGTTGCTGGCTCAAATGGAGATGAGGATGATAGTGACTTTGTAGAGATACCAATTGGAGAAATTGCTTTAGAGTTACCATTTGATTTGGCTCTGACTAAAGTGATAAGTGCTTCACAAAACTTCCCAGTGCAAGCTGGTGATGAAGTCACCTTCACTATCACCGTGCACAATCAAGGAGAAGTCGATGCGCAAAATATTCAGATTGTGGATTACATTCCAACTGGACTTATCTTGAATGATCCAATATGGACTCAAGCAGGAGCAAACGCAACATACACGGTAAATGGTCCGCTTGCAGCAATGACTGCTATTTCGGTTGATATCACATTTACGATTGATCCTAGCTTTGATGGACAAAGCATTCAAAATGATGCTGAGATTTCATCTGCTACTGATACAGCAGGTAACACTCTCACTGATATAGACAGTACACCAGATAACAATTCTGGTAATGATGGAAATGCTATTGATAATGAAATCGATAATGCAGGTAACGATCAGGATGATGCAGATTTTGCAATACTTACAGTGACACGTCCTGAATTGTGTGGCGTCCTAGCTTGTAACAGCAATATTCAGATCAGTCTTGGATCTTGTGAATTAGAAATCACACCTGACATGTTGTTAGAAAGTCCAACCGCCAATGCACCATATGAAGTCATGGTATTTGACTTGAATGATACATTGATCGGAAACATCGTGAATGCAAGCCACGTCGGTGAACCTCGTAAATACACAGTAACATGTGGCGGGAATTCATGTTGGGGTATGGTAACACTTGAATACAATAGAATCCCTCAGATTACAAATCTGTGTCAAGATTTCATTCGAGAGCAAGCTGTTGAGATAAGTGGTGCATTGCTAGATGGCAATAATGAGGAAATCTTTGCACCAAATATTGTCGACGATATTGATTGGTTCCAAGAAGTGATTCCGTTTACTGTTCTAGAAGATTGTCAAGATGCAATTCTTGATCTTGATTTGGACTTCAAATGGAATTGTGGTACTCATGGAAATCCTATTTGGTGTGATACAGGAGTTCAATTAGCCATAAGAGATGTGTCTGGTAACTTCTTCATATCTCCATTAGGATTCGCTACCAGTATTGAAGGTTTGAATTTAACTGATCTAGTAGCAAACTATAATAATGGTTTAACTCTAGGCACAGGTAATTATGAGTTGATTGTCATTCCGAATATGGAGACAGCAGATCAGAGCCCTGGTTGGGAAGCAACTGGTACATACTCAGGAAGCATACGTTTCACATCATGTGAGCCAGCGTGTATTTCTGTTTGTGGATCAGTACCTGAAAACTTCTTGACACTTGAAGAATTAGAAGCAGAATTATCAAATGGTTGTTATCCTAATGTTGTGGGTGACATCCGTGAGATTCGTGAAGAGACAGGAGATATGTGCGATGGATTAGTCAATGTGAAATATTTCGCTGACATATTAATCCATGGTCAACGCGAGAAAGTTTTATTGCTTGATCAAACATACGCAACAGTTCCAAGGGATCTGGATATGGTCTTTGCACCTACGTCTTCTATCGAACTTAACTGTGATGATGACAGCAGCCCAGAAGGCATCTTTGCCTTGACAGGCAGTGGAGCGATGGCATACCCTCACTTCTTTGATGCGCAGACTTCTGTTATCGATTCAGTTTGTGTGAATGAATTAATCGTACATTATGAAGTGCCTATTGACACAGTCGAACAATTGGTTCAGATTGGTGAAGATTGGGTATTGATCAACGTTGTCGAAAAAGAAACGAGAGATTCTATACGATGCCTAGAAAAAGAGGCTGTAGAGACGCTTGTTGCGATTCCAATTATTGGTCAATCATGTAACATTATCACATCATTTACTGATCTAGAATTTGAGGCATGTGGCAATGGTAAGAAGGTTGTAAGAACATGGACTGCCATTGACTGGTGTGAGGGTACGGAGACACGTTTGTTTGTACAGACAATTGAAGTTACTGATCAAGAAGCGCCAGAAATATTAGAGCCATTCGAAGATGTAGCTATTAGTATTGAACCATGGACATGTAGTGCTGAACTTAAAGTAGCTGATGCTAAGATCCAAGACAATTGTTCAACTGAGTTTGACATCGAGGTTCTGAGTAGTGCAGGATATTACGATAGTGAAAGTGGATTTATCGTTGACTTATATGCGTCTGACAGCCCAGCAGAAGTGATCATATCTATTGCAGATGATTGCGGAAACGCAGTACTCGATACATTCATTGTCGCTATAATTGATGCAGTTGCTCCAGTAGCGATATGCTCAAACAGCCTAAGTGTATCACTGACAACTAATGGTACTAGTAATGATGATGGTGTGGCGAAAGTATTTGCTGAATCATTAGATGAAGGTTCACATGACGCAGGTTGCGGATCGGTGAACACATGTGTGATCAGAAAAATTGATTTTGATGCACCATTATATGATAGTACTGGAGATCGAGTGTTTGTTGATGTTGATGGTGTAAGCCATTCAGCATACCAAGCGAATAGCTTATGTGACAACGACGGTGTGATTGAGATTAATGAGTTTGACAAATTTGGTGAAGTCACCAATACAATTGAATTCCCATATGTGATCTGTAAAGACTTTGTGAAATTCTGTTGTGCTGATCAAGGTCTACAAGAGGTGGCACTAATTGTAAGTGATAAGTCAGGTAATGTGTCTCATTGTGTCACTACAATTGATGTGGTTGACAAATCAGCTAGCATCCTTGTCTGTGAAGATATCACTGTGTCTTGTCTTGACAATCTTGATGAAGTACCTGGTGCCAATGCTCTAAATGCGGCATGTGGACAGGTAGATATGAACATAATAGAAAATGCAAATGTATCAAGTTGTGGTGCAGGAACAATCATCCGTGAATTCTGGATTGATAATAATGACGATAATGTCTTGTCTGCTGGTGATGCATATTGTCAGCAAACGATAACAGTAGAACAAGGTGAAGAAGGTCAATTTGATCCTTTAACGATTAAGTGGCCTAAACACTACACAGGTGAAGTCATGAATGGCATCAACCTGGAATGTAATGACGAAGGAGAGCTTGTCACTACTGAAAATTATCAAGTTAATATGGGTGAAGTCTTAACATGTTCTGCAACTGACATAGATGAAATCCCATTGTGGTGTTTTGCACCTTGTGGATTGATTGGTATGAGTTCTGAAATTCAAACTGTTGCTGCATCTGATGCATGTGCTAAAATCATCAAGCGATGGACAGTCGTTGACTGGTGTACATGGGAATCTAATGGAAGTGAATTAGATGACGAAAACGACAGTGCTAAAGATTCTTTCATTGCTGTAGAAGATTGGGCTCAAGGCGAGTGTGCTGGATGTAATGGCAACAACGCTGCTGATCCTGTATACTTGAGATACGCTGATGTCGATATTGATGGTTATTATACATTTGATCAAGTTATCAAAGTCATCGATGACACAGCTCCTGAAGTGGTTGCAGAGAATGTACAAGTGAATACATCAGGTGGTGCTGAGTCTAAAGAAGATGCGTCGGTGTGTACAGGAATTGGCACAGTTTCAGCATCAGGATTTGATTTATGCGGAGGAGAATCTGTATCTGCTGAGTTATTAACTTGGGTGATCAGATATGATAATGGGTCTGAGGTAACGAGCCAAACAGCTAGAGGTGCAGATGTGACAATCGATACAGAAGTTGGAAGTCCAGGTAATATCCATACCGTGACATTTATTGCTTCTGATGGTTGTGGAAATAGTTCAAGTGCAGAGAGCATTGTGACATTCGGTGATGAGAAAGCACCAACACCATTATGTGTATCTGGTGTTACGACCACATTTATGGAAGAAAGTGGTTCAGTTGACATTTGGGCTAAAGACTTTGACCTAGGTAGTTTTGATAATTGTAGTGAAATACGATTTACGATTTTACCAACCGGAGAAACGCCAGCTCAACCAGATAGTGATGCATTTGCAGACCAGGCTAACTTGACGTTTACTTGTGACGACGTGTCTAACTTTTACGAATTAGATATCTATGTTTGGGATACAAGTGGCAATGGCGATCACTGTACTGTTGGTGTGTTGATTAGCGGTAGTTGCGATCGAGAAAACAATGGATCAAGTGCTACGATTGCTGGTAATATCCTGACTAGATCTGGTGATATGGTAGAAGATGTTCAGGTATCTCTCATGACTAATTTACCAGAATATCCAATAGCTAAGTTGACAGATCATACAGGTGAGTATGCGTTTGGAAATAATCCATTAGGGTTTAATTATACGCTCAATTCACTTCGTGATGATAACCCACTGAATGGTGTCAGCACATTAGATATCGTCTTAATTCAAAAGCATATTCTTGGTCATACCGAATTAGAAAGTTCGTATGATATGATTGCTGCAGATGTCACTTCAGATGATCGTATCACTGCATCGGATCTCTTAGAGATTAGAAGATTGATTTTGGGTCGTACCATTGAATTCTCAAATGCGCCTAGTTGGAAATTTGTTGACATGGATCAGGTATTCTTTGATGTGAATAATCCTTGGAATTACGACGAGAGTATTGCAATCAATGACTTACAGTCTTCTGAAATGAGTGAAAATTTCATCGGTATCAAAATGGGAGATGTGAATAGCAATGCCATTGCTAACTCTACTATGGCGGCTGAGTCCAGATCTACTGGAGAGTTCTCATTCCATATCAAAGACTTAGAAGTGGTAAAAGGTCAAACAATATCAATACCTGTGTACGCAGATGATATGAGTGAAATATTTGGATACCAGTTTACAGCATCATTCAATGGTCTTGACATCACGTCGATTTCTTCTGAAGGAATTGAGGTTGACATTGAGAACTATAGAATGACTCATGACAAGCTTGTCATGAGTTGGAATCCTGAACGTGCGACAGCTGTTGAAGATGCATTATTTATCATTGAAGCAACATCAACCCACACTGGTTTATTGAGTGAAATGATCGAAATCAATTCTTCACAATTGAAAGCAGAAGCGTACAAAGGTGAATATTACGAAGTGCAGGATATCAATCTTGAGTTCATCACAGACTTAGATGAAGCTGTATATGTGCTTTATCAGAATGAGCCGAATCCATTCTTAAATACAACAATTATTGGATTTGATTTACCAAAAGCGGATACGGCTACCTTACAGATTTTTGATAAAGATGGCAAATTAGTGAAGACCTACACAGATACATTCACTCAAGGTCATAATGAAATACGAATAGAAAGAAAGGATTTAAATATCTCTGGAGTTGCTTACTATCAATTGGATAGCGGAGAGTTTAGTTCAACGAAAACAATGATCATTATAGAATAATGATATAGAAATTTGAGGCATTAGACTTTAAAACGTTTTAAAGTCTAATGTTCAAATAGCCAAATATGTTGGTTAGAAGAGAGAGTACTTTAGGGAGTGCTCTCTTTTTTTATTATAATTTCAATTAAATATATCAGTTGGAAGAATTAAATTTCGAGCGATTTTACTTTAAAAATAAAATCTATCCCAACAAATATATTTGTCATGATTTTTACAAAAAATCACGCCAAATTTGCTTTTTAATTCTACAACACCCACCACGGGATAAACCCGTGGCAAACAATATTTGATCCCGCTGGGACTATTGAGGGTCCTTCTTCCGAAACCGAGACAGAATGATTCTAAAGTCTCACTTTTAGCGAGATACTAGATGGTTAAGACGATAAGTTTCATTACACATAAGTAATTAGATCATCACTTAAATGCGGTGCTTGATTAAACTGATGTAGTGATATTCGATCACCTGAAAATTGAAAATCTGAGAATGAAGTATTGATGACAATATCATTCATCCCAATGATTTTCTTCTCGTCAGTCATGCCAAGGACTAATCCCATGATCGCGCTCTTTGTACCACCGCTGGTAAAAGCGATGACCTTTCTACCCTGCCCTTTATCTTTCATTATTGTTTTCATTGCATTATTGACTCCACTTTTGAAGCTTTGCCAATCAGTATGTTCTGGCAGTTCTAAATCTAGCTCATTGTTAGCCCATCTCGACATAAAGAAATTGAAGATTCGAAAATGATTTTTGACTTTAGTTTCAGGTTTGTCTAAAGATTCTTGATGCCATTTTTGCACTGCGGGATTTTGATCGATCAACTGTTCTTTCACTTTACCTAATACACTAGGACCTTCATGTTCAACTAAGCCATCCAATACAATTGCCTCTGGAAATGCTATGCCAGCTGATTCATATGCTCCTTTTACCGTTTCATAAGTTTGTCTGTGTCTCAACAGCGGACCGATATAGACTGAATCATATAGCCGATTATGTGTCGCCAAATACTCACCTAACTTAGCAGATTGCTTAAAACCCAACTCCGAGAGTTGATCGTATACTTTTGCTCCAAATGAAGCTTGTGCGTGTCTTACAAAACGTATCCAACTCATTTATCTGTATATCCTATGCCCGTAAAATTAGGTTTTCTTTTATCCAAAAATGCTTGTACTCCTTCAACATTATCTACGCCCATTATATTTTTTGCTTGCTCTGTTCCTTCCATTTCCATTGTATTATTAAGACCATTAAATTCTGCATAGCGCAAGAGTCTTTTAGTACTTACAATTGCTGCGGTAGGACCTTCTGCAATTTTCTCAGTAAATGACATGGCATCTTCTCTGAATGTATCATGGGAAAAAACTGAATGAACAATACCTAAAGTCTTACAATCTACAGCTGAGATTTTCTCTCCTCCAGCTATAATTTGCATCGCTTTATGATAGCCTACTGTCTGTATCAAAAACCAACTAGAACCAGCATCAGGGACAAGTGCTATATTGATAAACGGATAACGCAAACTAGCAGTATCAGACATAACAATAAAATCACATGCCAACATAAAACCTAGAGATGCACCAGCGACTGAACCATTTACAGCAGCGATGACTGGCTTATCCAAATTCATGATTCGCCGTGTAATATTTGCCCAACGCAGATTTAAATCATTTTCAATATCATGTGGCGTACTCAATTCAGCATCAGTAAAACTTTTCAAGTCTGCACCTGCCGAAAAACCACGACCTTCTCCAGTCAACATTATCGCTCTTAAAGACTTATCATTATGAATTTTTCCAAACACGTGGAGAAGATCATCTTTCATTTCACTATTGACAGCATTATAGCTGTCAGGTCTATTTAACGTTACGATACCTATTGTTCCTTCCTTCTCGTATTTTATTGCTTTGTATTCCATTTCTATTAGTTATATGCGACGCCAATCCATTCGGCAATCAAAGCTGGTTTTTCTTCACCTTCAATTTCTACCTGCCAACTGGTGATGTACTTAGCTCCTTTGTCAGAGTATTCGATCTCCTTCAACGTAGCAACTCCTCTGATTCTAGCTCCAGCTTTTGTCGCATTGATAAACCTCAATTTGTTCAAGCCATAATTCACTCCCATTTTTACATCACCCAATTTCAGAACTTGATAACTCATTGGCACTAGTAGAGACATCACCAAAAAACCATGCGCTATTGTTGCGCCATAGGGAGACTTGGCTTTTGCTTTTTCTACATCCATATGAATCCATTGTTCGTCCATTGTTGTCGTTCCAAATGTATTGATCATTTCCTGTGTGACTGTAATCCAATCACTGATTCCAATTTCTTTTCCCACATAATCTTTTAAATCATTAAGGGAGTCTAATGTTGTTGTATATGATGCTTTACTCATAGTAAATTTTTTAAGCGGGTTGATTTTCAGCTACTCTTGCCAAATATTGTTTCACAGTATTTCTACCTAATTGATACATATGTACCTCATCAGGTCCATCTGCTAAACGCAAGGTTCTTGATCCTGCATAATATGCAGCTAGTGGTGTATCATCACAAACACCCATTCCGCCATGAATTTGAATTGCACGATCAATAACTGTACAAGCCATTTTTGGTGCAACAATTTTTATCATCGCAATCAAATCTTTTGCACCTTTTGTACCATATTTATCGATTGTATCAGCTGCAGACAAAGTAAGTAATCTTGCTTGTTCAATCTCACATCTCGATGTGGCAATCTCTTGACGCACACTACTGAAGTTCATGATAAGTCTACCAAATGCTTCTCGCTCAGACACTCTTTTGCACATCAGATCTAGCGAGCGTGTTGCCACTCCAATCAATCTCATGCAGTGATGGATTCTTCCTGGACCTAAGCGACCTTGTGCAATCTCAAAGCCTCTGCCCTCACCCAACAATAAGTTACTTTTGGGTACACGAACATCTTTCAAGTCTACTTCACAATGACCGTGTGGTGGGTCATAGCCACCAAACACTGATAGCGGTCTAATGATCTTTACACCTGGTGTATCTGCTGGCACTAAAATCATACTTTGCTGCTCATGACGTTGAGCCTCAGGATCTGTCTTCCCCATAACTATATAGACATTACATCTCGGATGCTTGACGCCAGAAGACCACCATTTCCTTCCATTGATAACATAATCGTCACCATCGCTAACGATAGACGTTTCTATGTTTGTTGCATCTGAAGAAGCGACACGTGGTTCGGTCATTAAAAAGGCAGATCTTATTTCACCAGCAAGCAATGGCTTTAACCATTTTTCCTGATGTTCAGGACTGCCATATTTAGCAAGCACCTCCATATTTCCTGTATCAGGAGCTGAGCAATTAAACACTTCTGATGCCCATGGAATTTTCCCCATTTCTTGAGCTAGTGGTGCATACTCTAAATTTGTTAATCCTGGTGAAATATCTCCGTAGTTTTCAGGTAAAAAGAGATTCCACAATCCTTGTCGCCGTGCTTCCTCTTTTAATTTCTCCAAACCTGGGTACTCCTGCCACATATGTTCATGGACGTACTTATCGTATTCCACTTCGATTGGATAAATGTGGTCATCCATAAATTGTCTGACCTGTCTTTGAAGTTCTATTGATTTATCACTGAATTGAAAATCCATCTTTCTTTATTTTTATTGAAATACAATTTTATCTGCACTTTCGCAGTCTTCAAGTATTCGGTGTTTATATTTATCATGAACTTTTGACCGCTTCACCTTTAGTGTTGGAGTCAAGGTTCCATCTTCTATACTGAATGGTTCTTTGGTTACTAGAATGGACGAAACTCGTTCATAGTTAACGAGATTTTTATTGGCTTCATCAAGAGTTTTACACAAACTATCTATTATTGCATCTTTCGATTTGGCTTGCCCCATTTCTGATAATACCACTGCTAATATTGGTTGTGGTATACCCAAGCCTAATAAACACATTTGTTCGATGTCTTGGTTCGTACTGAATTGATCTTCAATTTTGGAGGGCACAATAAACTCTCCTTTTGATGTTTTGAATGTGTCTTTCACACGTCCAGTGATATACAGATAGCCATCTTCATCTATTCTACCTTGATCGCCAGTGTGTAACCAACCGTCTTTAATCGTTTCTGCTGTCTTATCCGGAGATTTATAGTAGCCTGTCATTACGAAAGGTGCCTTCATTAAAATCTCATTTGTCTCTGGATGGATTTTAAGTTCAACTCCAGCTTGAGCTTTACCAACTGATCCAGGTCTTTCTTCCTCTACTTTCATGAACGTACACGCAGCACAATTTTCTGTCATTCCGTAACCTTCAGAAATAGGCAGGCCAATTTTTGCAAACCAATCCTTCGTGCTTTGTGGAATAGGCGCAGCGCCAGAGACATTTGTTTTGGCTTCATGCAGTCCTATTCCTGACTTTATTTTCTTTTTCACTATTCCCGACACAAATGGAATTTTAAGCATCCGAGATAATTTCTCTTGTGGCATTTTATCTAAAACACCCAACATTAATTTTGTCCAAATTCGTGGCACTGCAAAAAAGATGGTCGGCTTAGCATCTCTTAAGTTTTGTCCAAATTTTGCCAATGATTCTGTGAAGAAAATCTCTGAACCATAAGTGATACTGCCGCATTCGACAATAGCTCGCTCTGCGATATGATTTAATGGGAGATAAGAAAAAAACCGATCATCTCCTTCGAAGGACATATTTAGTCCATTGTATTCTTTCGAATTTGCTAACAAGTTATATGGCGATGAATATTTCAACATCACTCCTTTTGGTGTACCTGTTGTACCAGACGTAAATACAATCGTCCATAGATCTTCCATTTCACCAGAAGGGCTACCTTCTAAGGGTTGAGTGTTGTTTAAAATCTCATTCCAGTCAGTGCCTCTATCTACTTTGCTGTTGTTTTTATAATGTGGAAAGCGAATGATTGGCATATCCTCAGGAACACCCGTTTTCATATCATCCCAGACCTCCATTTTGCCAACGAACAACAAGTCTACATCACCAAGTTGAATGACTTCAGCTATTTGTTCGCCAGATAAGGTCGGGAAGAAAGGTACAGACACACATTCAGCCATCATAATGGCAAGATCCGCAATGATCCATTCTCTACAATTTTTAGAGACAAGTCCGATGTGCTTACCTTTTGTCATCCCTAAAGACTTCAGATGATTCGCCATCTTCCTGGCCATTTGACCAACTTCTTTATAGGTGTAAGTTTCCCATTTATCTCCATTGGGTTGATGTAGAAAAGCTTTATCACCTTTTTGCTTTTCCTGAATATAGAATTGCTGAATAATAGTTTCTCCCATAATTTATGCAGTTAATCCTCCATCAACGGGCAATGCATGTCCAGTTACGAAACTCGCTTTATCAGAAGCCAGCCATAACATTGCATCAGCCATTTCTTGAGGTGTTGAAAATCTTTTCATCGGTATGCCACTCTTTAACTTATCAGATAAACCCGCTTTAAATTGATCCATCGCTTCTGGATTAAATAAAGGTGTTACAGTAAAAACGGGACACAATGCGTTGACGCGAATATTAAGTCTAGCATATTCCATTGCAGCAGTTTTCGTCATTCCGACTACTGCGTGTTTACTTGCGACATAATGTAGACTATTAGGCAAACCTCTAAGGCCAGCAATGGAAGCCGTATTGATGATACAACCGGATTTTTGCTTTACCATTTCTTTCAACTCCTCTTGCATACAATAGAATACGCCTGTACAATTGATATCCATGACACGAGTAAATTCTTTGTGATCAATATCAATAGTACGTCCAGGTACACCACCTATACCTGCGTTGTTTATGGCAACGTCTAATGTTTCATAAGTCAGCATCGTTGTCTCTACCATATTCTTGACATCGTCGGCATTTGAGACGTCGCATTTTACAAATATAGCTTCACCACCTTTCGATAAAATCTCCTTAACAACTGATAAGCCCTCAGCTTCATTAACATCAGCAGCAACTACTTTTGCACCATTTTCTGCAAAAGCGAATGATGCTGCTTTTCCTATTCCAGAGGCAGCTCCAGTTATCAACACAACTTTATGTTCAAGATTAAAACTCATAAACGATTAATGTCTTACTGCACCACCAGAGATGCATAATGTACTTCCTGTTACAAATCTTGCTTCTTCTGATGCCAGATATAAATAGCCATAAGCGATATCAATTGGATCAGCAATCATTCGTGCTGGTATTTGTTGCTTTGCGCCTTCTATGATTGCGTCTGGCATTTGTTTGGTCATATCTGTTAATGTAAATCCTGGAGCTATGGCATTTGCCGTAATTCCATATTTGCCTAACTCAAGAGCCCAAGTTTTTGTCATACCGATGATACCAGCTTTTGCTGCCGCATAGTTTGTCTGACCAAAATTACCCCAGAGGCCCGTAGTACTTGATGCTGAGATAATTCTACCATAATTCTGCTCTCTCATAGCAGGCAATACAGCTTGTGTACAGATAAATACACTTGTTAAGTTGACATTGATGACAGCATTCCAATCGTCAATTGTCATTTTAGAAAAAGACTTATCTCTGGTGATACCTGCATTATTAATCAAAATATCTATTTGTCCATGCTTTTCGAGAATCCGTTTCGTTTCTGCAAGTACGCCTTCCTGATCTGTTACAGACACATTAGTAAATTCTGCTACTCCACCTTTGGCATTTATTGCTGCAGCAGTTTCTTCTCCAACATCTAGTAAATCCCAGATGATGACTTTAGCTCCTTCTTTGGCAAATAATTCTGCAACTGCTTGACCAATTCCTCTTGCGCCTCCAGTGACGATTGCCACTCTATTTTCTAATCTCATGATTATGTAAGTTTTAAGTATGTTTTTAAAATTAGATTCATGGTACGACAACCACTTTCCCTTTTACTTTTCTGTTTATCATGTCTTCCAAAGCTTTGGGGGCTTCCTCTAAAGAATACTCCCGATCGATATGTGGTTTTAATTTCCCTTCTCCATGCCATTGAATTAACTGCATGGTATTTTTTATATTTTCGCCTGAGTTCATTTGAGCGAATCTTCCCCAAAATACACCAACAATATCACAACCTTTAAGCAGAGGCAAATTCATTGGAATTTTAGCAATACCGCCTGGAAATCCGACAATTAAAAAACGACCTTCCCAAGCTGTTGCTCTTAATGCCGCTTCTGTATAATCTCCACCTACTGGATCGTACACCACATCTGCACCTTTACCGCCTGTTAATTCTTTGATTCGCGCTTTTAGATTTTCAGTTGTGTAGTTTATCGTTTCATCTGCGCCAAGCTTTTTACACAAGGTCAATTTTTCATCAGTAGAGGCACAAGCAATAACTCTTGCTCCAGTCAATTTCCCTAATTCTATCGCAGCCATGCCTACACCACCAGACGCTCCTAAAATACAAAGAGTCTCACCTTCTTTTAATTTTGCTCTGTCTTTTAATGCATGATGTGATGTACCATAAGCCATTAAAAAAGAAGCTGCTATTTTGAAGTCCATAGAAGGTGGCTTTGGAAATACCATTGCAGCGTTGACATTTGCTTCTTCAGCAAACCCACCAAATGAACCGGCGCCAAAAACTTCGTCTCCAGCTTTTAAATGTTTTACTTCAGCGCCAACCTCTTTGACAATTCCAGCAAAGTCTCCTCCTGGGGAGAACGGAAGTTCTGGTTTAAACTGATATAATCCCTGTATAATAAGCGTATCTGGATAGTTTACACTACAAGCTTTTACTTCCACTTTCACTTCCTTAGGTCCTGGCGTTGGAAGAGTAATGTCTTCGACTACCAATTTAGATGGAGGGCCTAGTTCTTTGCATAAGACTGCTTTCATAGTTAGTTTATTATAAATTTATCACCATCGTTCGCAAGAACAATGTCACCATTAAAAATTTTGGACAAGCCTTGAGTATACAGTCGAGCAATTACTTTTCTATCAGGAACTGGAGCCAAATGGTTTAAGACTAATTTTTTTACATTTGCCTCTGCCGCTACTTCTGCAGCATCCACATTTGTTGAATGATAATGCGTGACATCTTCTATTATCGTTGCATTTCTTTCATTCCCCAATTCTCCAGCAACTTCACTGATTTGCATGATCACATCTTTGAGCATTGCTTCATGGATAAGCAGGTCTGCATTTGCAGAATGCTTGATGACATTTTGATTTTTATTTGTATCTCCACTTAAGACGCATTTCTTACCAGCATATTCTATCTTATATCCAAAATCTGGAGATACTGGTTCGTGACCAACATCGAAGGCAGTGATTTTTATTCCGTCAGCATTATAAACAAGCAACTCGCCTTGCGTAGGGACGATGATCTCATTTGAATTTGAGGCAGCCACGTCAAGATTCATCGTCTCCGTTCCGTGGTGATCTGCTCTAAACTGATTTTCTTGACTTAATAATAATTTGCTCCCTTCCGATATAGCATTGGTGCCGACAGGGCCTGTTATTTTCATTTTTTTTGACCTACCCATTTGCCAGCTACGATTAATCAGATATGGTAAATCTATGAAATGATCAGAATGCAAATGTGTGAGAAACACTTCGTCAACATCCATTAATGGAAGGTCAAGACTTTCCATACTTTGAACCGCTCCATCACCTACATCAAAAACAAAGAATTTTCCATTAACAAAAACTGCTGTGCATGTTTGTGCTCTATTGGATGGAAACGGAGCTGCCGTACCTACGGTATAGACAATTATATCTTCTGTATTATTTTGTAATTCATTCCTGAGTTTCAAGTTAGATTTAAATTGACTCTTTACATTTAATGTGATGAGATCAGCAGTATTCTGAGATGTGTAGATCATCACTACTATCCCTGCCATCAATGCTAGAATTACTATTGCAGCTAAAATTTTAACGCTCTTTCTATTCATTCTCTTTTATAAAACGGATCATTATGTTTGCTATTTCTTCTCCCTTGTCTTCTTGTAAAAAATGACCTGCTTCAGTAATGACTTGATGAGGCATCCCTTCTGCACCTTTAATGTATTTTTGGAATATTAGATCTCCTCCTTTAGTTATGGGATCCTTATCACTAAATAAACAAAGGAAAGGCTTTGTCGATTGTGACAGTGTTTTGAATGCCTTCACGTTAACAGGAACTGCTGGATCGTCCGCACTAATGGGTACCAATGATGGGAATATCTTAGCACCTGCCATATAAGTCTTATCTGGAAATGGTGTCGAGTAGGCATTAATTTCAGCATCACTCAATGTTCTTACTGTTGAATTTTGCATTATTTTATCTATTGCAAGAACTTCTACTGTCCGACTATATTCTTGCCAATCTAAAAATGCCTTAGAAGGTGTGCCTTTACCAATTGGTAATCCTGTATTACTAGCCACTATTCTAGCAAAACGATCGTTGTCCAGTCCTGCTATTCTTAAACCTAATAAGCCTCCCCAATCTTGGCAAAATAAATTGATGCCACTTAAATCCAATTGTTGTATAAATGTGTGTAGCCAAGTTGTATGAGACGCATAGCTATACTCACTTTGTTCTGTCGGTTTATCAGATTTTCCAAATCCAATCAAATCAGGTGCTATAACTCTAAAACCAGCATCTGCAAAGACAGGTATCATAAATCGATAAAGAAAAGACCAGCTAGGTTCTCCATGAAGCAACAGGACTACCTCCCCATCTTTAGGGCCTTCATCAACATAATGCATGCGTAAATCAGGTGTAACTTGAAGATAATTGGCTTCAAATGGATAATCAGGAACATTTAAGAACTGATCATCTGGTGTTCGTTTTACATTCATGTGCGTGGTGTCTACGTAAATATAAACATCTCAACATAAGATTAAACTCTTAGTTTAATTTTTAGACTCGTATCAAGAAAGAAAAAGCGGATGCCTTCGGCAATGTTGAATGTTAAATGTTGAGCCCACTCCGAAAACTCACAAAACCAAAAATGTTTCTTTTGGCGGTATTTTTCATTTTCTCAATTAACTGATGCTCAGGCATCACTGAATTTCAAAAACCAAAAATATCATCCAAAATATTCCATTTTATGCAATTCGTCAGTTTTCAGAGTGGACTCAATGTTGAATTTTTAATGTTAAGTTTTGCGCCTTCCTTTCATAAAGGAGGTTTATTTTACAAATGTGAAGTGTAGAAATTGTGTTCTGTTTGGTTTCTAATTCGCCAGTGGTGAGAACGCAGGGCAAAATTTTCCTCCGGCGGCGGAGGAGTGGTGAGTATTGAGTGTTGGGTGAAATCATGGTGGGTTCAAAAGAAGTCAATTTGATAAATGTGAAGCGTAGAAATTGTGCATGCTTGCTGGCAAGCAGGAGGTAGCACATTTGTTAAATTTCACTTGCAACTAATGTGTTCATAAATATAGCTTGAAGCAATCAACTATTAATGCGACATTTGAACTATCATGTTTAATCTTGGATTTAGACTATAATTCTATTATGTATATCCGTATTAGTTGTGCGCTTTTTGCTTCCATACTTTTCTTAGTTAGTTTTAAGGGAACGAAAGATTCTTACACGATTAGTTCTATCCGCTCTAGCTATATCAGTAATCTGAGTAAATTTCAAGACTCGATTATTGCTTTCCGAGAAGAGCTCAAAAAACGTCCCTCAAGACAAAGAGTATTAGAATTAAATGAAGAACTCAGATATGCATTTAAACGGAGCGAATATCTCTTGAATCATTTTGACTCTCCAATTGTCAAACAACATTTCAATGGTGCACCACTTCCTGTACCTAAACAACAAGGGAATAATTATGTGGCCATAGAGCCTCAAGGACTCCAAGTCATTGACGAATTGATACAAGAAGATGAAGTAGATTTGGCAAGCATTGATGTTTTATTGGAATTAATGGAGAATGAAATAAAAGATGTCATTCCTTTTGAGCAAACTCGGTTTATTGACGAACGGGAAATCCTCGAAGCCATGAGACAACAGTTGATTCGAATATCAACCTTACAAATTACAGGTTATGATTCGCCAGGTTCACTATCAGGTGTGAAAGAATCCAAATCTGTACTTGAAAGCTTACAGTATGATTTTAAACGATTTTCTCCACTAATCAATGATGACAGCCAGGCAGTTTTTCAAGAAATCAATCATTCCTTTCAGTCTGCTATTGCATTTATAGAAGCTAATGATTCCTTTGATAAATTTGATCGCACAAGCTTTATAAGAGATTACTTGAATCCGTTATCATACCAATTGTTGGTGTTTCAGGATTTATCAAATATTCCATTCAGACATATAGAAACAAAACAAGAAGAAAGTTGGAATGATGAGTCACCTCATTTATTTAGTAAGAATTTACTCAACCCATATGCTTTCGTTGGCTTATTGCCTGAAGAAAATAATGAGTACCTAGTTAAGTTAGGCGGGTATTTATTTTACGAACCCAGATTATCTAGTAATGAATCGATGAGTTGTGCCACTTGCCATCAAGCTGATAAAGCTTTTACGGATGGTAAAAAATTAAGCATCGCCAATCACTTATCCACAGCAAATTTGAGAAATACACCCACAGTGATAAATGCTGTTTACTCAAAGGAATATTTTTATGATTTACGCGCCCATTTGTTGAGAGACCAAGTCATTGCAGTCATAGAAAATGAAGCAGAATTTAATTCAAATTCAGATAGTCTTGCTGTAATGTTATTAGATAGTCCTGGATATGCATCCAAGTTTGCTAAGGCATTTCCAAATCATCAAAAAGCATTTGACCGAAATCAAATCTCTGCAGCTATAAGTGCTTATGTCATGTCGCTGTCTTCGTTTTCTTCTCCGTTTGATCAGTACATGAGAATGGAACTTGATAATATAGATAGAGATATCAAAGAAGGATTTAATCTTTTCATGGGTAAAGCAGCATGTGGCACTTGTCATTTTGCTCCAACATTTTATGGTCTAGTTCCTCCCAATTACGATGAAAATGAGACTGAGGTTCTTGGTGTACCAAATATCAATGGAGATAGCATTGATGATGATATAGGCAGATATGGAAGTGATAATAAGAGAGACCAATTGGAGCATTTCAAACATTCATTTAAAACAACAACAGTACGTAATGTCGAGCTGACAGCACCTTACATGCACAATGGAGTATATGAAACACTAAAAGAGGTGGTAGACTTTTACAACAATGGAGGTGGAGAAGGTCAGGGCCTCAATGTCAATTTCCAAACGCTTGGAGCAGATTCCTTACATTTAAACGACACAGAAATCAATCAGCTAATTTCTTTCATGCATAGCCTAACTGACACGAGCTTTCAGTATTTTGTCCCAGATACATTACCACGTTTCATAATTGAGGGCAATTTAGAACCAAAATTAAGAGAGTTAGATTTATATGAATGATGTAAAAAAAATCAAGGAGGCATACGAACGAATCAAAGCTCATATTCATCGGACAAATCTGATAAAGTCTCCCTTACTAAGTAAAGAAGTCGATGGTGAAGTATACCTCAAACTTGAGAATGAACAGTATACAGGTTCCTTCAAAGCAAGAGGCAGTTTGAATAAACTGTTGACACTTACAGATGAGGAAAAGAACAGAGGTGTTGTCACTGCATCTACTGGCAATCATGGACTTGGATTTTCAAGAGCTTGTGCGATTACCAATGCAACAGGCATTGTGTTTTTACCAGAAACAGCAGCCAAAGCGAAAGTCAAAAAACTTAGAGACTATCCCGTAGAATTAAAATTTGTAGAGGGGACTTCTTTACAAACTGAAATTGCAGCTAAAGCTTACGCATCATCTGACCAAATGACTTGGGTGTCACCATATAATGATCATGATGTGCTACACGGGCAAGGGACAATTGCCTGCGAGTTGATGGAGCAACTGGGTTCTATCGATGCTGTATTTGCGACCGTAGGAGGAGGAGGTCTCATTTCAGGAATTGCTTCTTATTTGAAAGATCAATCACCACATACCACCATCTATGGCTGCCAACCCAGTCTATCTCCAGAAATGAGTCTCAGTGTGACAGCAGGTAAAGTCATCAGCCTTGAAGAGAATTTACCAACCTTATCAGATGGCTCCGCTGGTGGCATTGAAGCTGACTCGGTCACCTTAGCGTATTGTCAGCGCTTCATCAATGAATTTGTGTTGATCACAGAAGAAGAGATCAAAGATGCTATCAAGCGAATTGCCTATGATCATAATAAAATAATAGAAGGTGCCGCTGGTGTAAGTGTTTCTTCTGTTTTAAAAAAGAAAGATCAACTTAAGGGCAAAACGAGTGTAGTGGTTATTTGTGGTGGTAATATATCTTTAGATATTTTCAAACAAATTATTTAAGGGATAATTCTTGATCTTGAATTTATAAAAATGAGAAATTTTATTTGTGACTTAATCATGCGGTATTTATGGGTTTGGAAGCACCTGACATCTTCGACTTGTATTTGTTGTAGGTTATAGCCCTGCTCCATTGTCTGAACCTTGATTTACTTGATTTTAGGATTTACATGATTTCGATAGACTTTTGATTATACTTAATCAAGCGGTATTTATGGGTTTGGAAGCACCTGACATCTTCGACTTGTATTTGTTGTAGGTTATAGCCCTGCTCCATTGTCTGAACTTTGATTTACTTGATTTTAGGATTTACATGAGTTCAACTGACTTTTGAATATAATTAATCAAGCGGTATTTATGGGTTTGGAAGCACCTGACTTCTTCGACTTGTATTTTTTGCAGGTTACAGCCCTGCTCCATTGTCTGAACCTTGGTTTACTTGATTTTAGGAATTACATGATTTCAACTGACTTTTGAATATAATTAATCAAGCGGTATTTATGGGTTTGGAAGCACCTGACTTCTTCGACTTATATTTGTTTTAGTTTACAGCCCTGCTCCATTGTCTGAACCTTGATTTACTTGACTTTAGGATTTACATGATTTCAATAGACTTTTGAATTGAATTAATCAAGCGGTATTTATGGGTTTGGAAACGCCTGACATCTTCGACTTGTATTTGTTGTAGGTTACAGCCCTGCTCCATTGTCTGAACCTTGATTTACTTGATTTTAGGATTTACATGATTTCAATTGACTTTTGAATTGAATTAATCAAGCGGTATTTATGGGTTTGGAAACGCCTGACATCTTCGACTTGTATTTGTTGTAGGTTACAGCCCTGCTCCATTGTATGAACCTTGATTTACTTGGATTTTAGGATTTACATGATTTCAATAGACTTTTGATTATGCTTAATCAAGCGATATTTATGGGTTTGGAAGCACCTGTCTCCTTCTAATCGTATTAATTGTAGGCTTTTACCCTGCTCCATTGTCTGAACCTTGATTTACTTGACTTTAGGATATACATGATTTCAATTGACTTTTGAATATACTCCCTAAAACGCAGGCGTCTCAAAGGTGTTAATCGTCCCAATTAGTATAACTATGACATAATGATTACCTTGACTATATCAAAAAAAAGGAATGAATATATCTGTTGAATTGACGCTGACACCCTTGAAAGATGACTTCGAACCAGCAATCATTAATTTCATTAAATCACTACGTTCATCTGGCGCAACTATGATAGAGACACCATTATCGACTCAGGTCTTTGGTGATTATGATATCATCATGAAACTGCTAACTGAAAAAATCAAGCCGGCTTTAGCGAGTATTGGCAATGGCTTAATTCATATGAAAATCGTCACCTCAGACAGATCAGACTATGAGCCAAATTTTTGAGTTAATCTTTGGTCAATACCAAGGTGAACCGCAACACCTAGTCATTCTAGAAATTATTGCCGTATGCTTTGGTTTCTTAAGTGTCTGGTTTTCTAAGCAAGAGAACATTTTGGTATACCCAACAGGTATCATCAGCACTGCCATTTTTGTTTACATCCTATCCATCTATGGATTACTGGGAGACATGATGATCAACGCTTACTATTTTGCTATGAGTATATACGGATGGTACGTATGGACACGAAAAATAGACGATGTTCATGTAACGCCAATTACTTCAACAACCAAATCTGAGACTCGAACAAGTATTTTTCTGTTTATCGGGACTGTAATTTTCGTCTTTATCATTTATAACATTTTTAATACTTGGGACAGCTGGACAGCCTATGTGGATACCTTCACAACGGCTATATTTTTTGTAGGCATGTGGTTGATGGCATTAAAGAAAATAGAAAATTGGATTTATTGGATTATTGGGGACATCATCTCAGTGCCTTTGTATGCATACAAAGGGTTGATGTTTACAAGTCTACAATATTTGGTATTTACAATTATAGCGATTTATGGGTATCGAGCTTGGAAGAGGAAATTGGAGGGAGATTTAATGTTGAGTACACTCTGAAAACTCACAAAACAAAAAATGTTTCTTTTGGCGATATTTTTCATTTTCTCAATCCACTGATACTCAGGCATCACTGAATTTCAAAAACCAAAAATCTCATCCAAAATATTTCATTTTATACAATTAGTCAGTTTTCAGAGTGGGCTCAATAATGAATTTTTAATTTTTAATTAAAAGGAAGGAGGATGAAGTTATGGAGTCAGGGGTTTGCAAAGCTGACTTTTGGGACGTTCACAAGGTCCACTTTCCCAAAGCCGCAGTCGTCCCAAAGCCGCAGTCGTCCCAAAGACGCAGTCGTCCTAAAGACGCAGTCGTCCCAAAGACGCAGTCGTCCCAAAGCCGCAGTCGTCCCAAAGCCGCAGTCGTCCCAAAGACGCAGTCGTCCTAAAGACGTAGTCGTCCCAACATCTCTACATCTTCTCCATAATCAATTTAGCAATCACCAAATCTTCTAAAGCCATGCCTGTTGATTTAAATATGGTTGTTTCACTATTGGATATTCTCGCTGTCCTATTTGATTGGCACAACTGCATCAAATCACCTTTGATGTCCTCTACCTCAAATATGCCCTCCTTAACAGCGGTTACAATTTCTCCAGCGTGATAAGGCGTTGTGTCTAAGTTATCGGTGTACACAGAACTTGAAGCGATAACATCAGAACTCACTTCATGCATGTCATGTGTAAACGATCCAGCCAAGTCCAAATGTTGGCCTTCACCTAAATCTGATTGATGTATGAGTGGTTCATTGGATGAAGTAATGCAACTGATGACATCAACGTTGTTTAATTTATCTTTATAGGTATCAACAGGAATAACTTCAGTTGACAAATCTGGATGTAATCGATTAATGACCTGCTTTGATTTGTTGTAGTTTCTCCCCCATACATATATCGTTTGGTATTGATGAACCACTTGATGAGCCTCTATAAAATATGGAGAAATAGTCCCATTGCCCAAAATCAATAATGTCTTTGCATCTGGTCTGATGAGCTTTGATGCTGATAAAGCTGATGTTGCAGCAGTACGAATGTTTGTGATCAATTTTGCATCCATATTGATCAATGGTTTTCCATTTTTCGCATCGAATAGCATGTATACTCCATTAATGTATGGGTCATTTACGTTGCTATTGGCAGGGGTTGCGGTTATTAATTTACAACCAATGTATTTCTCATTATCCCATGCTGGCATGTACAAGAAAGTGTTCTCCTGAGTATCTGATACGCCTGTATAGGTATTCATTGTTTTTGGAGGACTTACGATTTGTTGATTTCTAAAAGCTAATTCCAAAGCACTGATCAGGTCTTTGTAGTTTATCACTTTTTGAATATCCTCATTCGAAATCCATTTCATGAAATATGGGTTTTGAATAACAATTTAGTGAAATAAAAAAGGCCTTCCCGTATAGGAAGGCCTCATTATTATTTATGTATACACTTAGACATCTACTGAATTCTTTCCATTACGAATTCAACACGTCTGTTCAATCTTCTGCCTCTAAGCGTTGCGTTATCTGAAATCGGTTGTGTCTCACCGTATCCTTCATAATCCATTCTAGAAGAATCAAGACCTCTTGATATTAAGTATTCGTAACACGCTTGTGCTCTATTTCTAGACAAGAACAAGTTTGTATCTGCAGGGCCTGTACTGTCTGTGTGACCACTGATTACCAATTTGTAATTATTATATCGTGTCATCAGGTCAGCAATTGAATTCAAATACTGATATGATTCTCTTGTGATCACATCTCTTGATGACTCAAATTGAATGGCACGCATTGCTATCTCTAGAATATTCGCTTCCTCTATCGTAATGTAACCATCACCGCCAACTGGCTGAGAATACGTAGGTTGAGTTGTTGAAGGTTGAGTCGTCGAAGGTTGAGGTGTCGTCACAACATTTGGTTGCGTTGACGTTGACGGACAACCATTATTATCGACAGTACCAGCAATGTTTGGACAATTGTCACGGTCATTTGGAATACCATCACCATCTGAATCTGGGCAACCATTGTAAGCAGCAGGACCAGCTTCATTTGGACATCTGTCATCTATATTAGCTATACCATCACCGTCAGTATCTGGGCAACCGCCAGTAGCAGAAGAACCAAACTCATCAGGACAACTATCGCTTGCATCTAAAATACCATCATTGTCTCTGTCACCCGTTTCAGGACAACCGTTGTTTGCTATTGTCCCAGCTGTACGAGGACATTGATCGTCTGGATCACCAACACCATCACCATCGGTATCTGGACAACCATTCGTAGCAGCAGAACCACTTTGATCTGGGCATCTGTCTCTTGCATCAGGCACTCCATCGCCGTCTCTATCATCAGTTGTTGACACATCTGTTGGACAACCTCTATTACTTACAGGACCAGCTTGGTCAGGACAATCATCAATCGCATCACGTATGCCATCACCATCTCTATCATCTTCATCTGGACAACCATTGTTTGAAATTGAACCTGCCATATTTGGACATTCGTCATCATTATCTGAAACACCGTCACCATCTGAATCAGGGCATCCTCTTGATTCTACTGGGCCAGCAGTTTGAGGGCATCTGTCTTCATAATCTGGAACACCATCCGCATCTGTATCTGGGCAACCGTTCAATTCTTCAGGTCCCGCAGTTTGTGGACATAAATCAACATCATCTGTCAAGCCATCACCATCTGAATCTATTTTGGACATTTCTTCTTCTTCCATCATTTCTTCTTCTTGTTCCATATCGGCTTTACCTAACATATAGATAAATCCGAGTCCATGGTGGAAGTTATCCCGATCGTCAGACAAGGATTTTCTGTATTCGGTTTGGAAATTGACATATGCACGTGGATTCACTTTAAATTTTATACCCAATCCTACAGGTATCTGGACATTGGTATCTCCAACATCTTCATAGACTCCACCGACCCCTGCAAGAACATAAGGTCTTATTTTAGAAGTTCTATCCAAAAATTCATAGTTTACTTTTGCATCAAGAGCAATGATTCTCTTATGAAATGGGTCATTGAGGTTAATCACTCTGTTGTGACTTTGAACGGTACCTACGACCAATGGCACATTAACACTAAGGTTTGGAGTAAAAAATCGGTGAAACCCAACTTCAAAACCAGGATGATATGAGGTAAAATCACCAATATCCCCATCATTAAAAGTTTGGTAATCAAGCAATAAGCCTTTAAAGGAAATGCCATTCTTTGCTTGTGCATCAGCATGCGTGACAAACAACAAAGAGAGTAGTACCAAAACGAGTAAGCCTTTTTTCATCTTAATTCACTAAGTTTTATGATGTCTTATGTCTTCAAAATACAATTGAATTTACTATTTATATTTTTGAAAACACATCTTGTAATATACGTATAAGCTTCTGATTGACAATCTATACGTTACATAAAAGTAAAAACACAATTAGATACAAAGATACACTACAGTGTCAAAGCATTACTGTAGAGTCTCAAAAAATCCATTTTTGGTGTTCTTTTTGACATTATTCCAATCGAAAAATCTACCATTCATGCTGATGTATACGCCAGGAGACAAAGTTTGTACGAATGCAACCGAACTTCCAAGGTTAAAAAAGCCATCAGATGAAGACCCAAAAGCATGTGGAATCATAGCTCCTGTCAACACTATGGTCTTATTTTCAATATTGGCGTCAGCCAGCACTTTTGCTGTCACTGCCATTGTATCTGTACCGTGTGTGATTATTATATTGTCGTATTTTGTTGATTTGCATTGGTGTTCTATTATTTCTCTATCTGCATCTGTCATTTCTAGACTGTCCACCATCATTAAGGTTTTGACATCGATATCAATTGTGCATCTCCCTCGTTTGAACATGATTTGCAAATGCGTATCCTTAAAATACAATTCACCTGTAATGTAATTGTATTCCTTATCGAATGTACCTCCTGTGACAAAAACTTGAATCATTAAAATAATCGCATTTAAAAGTCAAAAATGTATTTCATCAATATGTATCTATCCATTTATTCATTTGCTACCTTTATATTCATATAGCTTAAATACGAATACATGACTACTGACAATTCTCATTTTCTATCAGATCAAATCAAATCTCTGGGTGAATCCGCTACATTAAAAATGTCAGCACTTGCTAGAGAGCTAGGTGCACAAGGGCACGATGTTATCTCTCTTAGCATAGGACAACCAGACTTTGATACACCAAAACACATCAAAGATGCTGCCAAAGAAGCTTTGGATAAAGGAATTACAGGTTATACACCCGTGCCTGGATCTGTAAAATACAGACAAGCGATCGTAGATAAATTCAAACGAGAAAATGGATTGGACTACTCCATGAAGCAAATTGTGGTTTCAAATGGAGCAAAACAATGCATAGCCAATATCTGCTTAGCTTTGTGTAATTCAACGGATGAGGTCATCATATTTACGCCTTACTGGGTATCCTATATTGAAATAGTCAAGTTTGCTGGAGGTATTCCCGTTATTGTTAAGGCACCAATAGAAAGTGACTTTAAAGTATCAGCTGAGCAATTAGAAGCTGCGATTACAGCCAATACAAAGTTGATCATCTTCTCTTCTCCGTGCAATCCTACAGGATCTGTCTATACAAGACCTGAGTTAGAGTCCATAGCTGCAGTTTTGAGAAAGCACAAAGATATATTCGTAATCTCTGATGAAATATATGAACACATTAATTTTGGTGATCCACATACAAGTTTTGCGTCTTTAGATGGTATGTATGATCGAACCATTACCGTCAACGGCATGTCAAAAGGTTTTGCGATGACTGGATGGAGACTCGGATATATGGCTGCGCCAGAATGGTTGGCTTCTGCCTGTGCTAAGATCCAAGGTCAGTTTACTAGTGGTGCTAGTGCTTTTGGACAGTATGCTGCAGCTGTGGCCTTAGATTCTGATTTGAGTGCAACCAAAGAAATGAGAAAAGAGTTTGAGCGCCGCAAACACATGATCATTGGATTACTGAAAGAAATTCCAGGATTTCGAGTCAATGATCCACAAGGAGCTTTCTATATTTTCCCAAATGTTAGCGACTACTTTGGCAAGACAAATGGGAAAGACACCATCATTGATGCAGACAGTTTCGCTATGGAAATCTTAAACAATGCACATGTCGCTTGTGTCTCAGGAAGTGCCTTTGGCAATGACGATTGCATCCGAATTTCTTATGCTGCAAGTGTAGAAACCTTGCGTGAGGCAGTGAGACGGATTAAGACCTTTTTGTCGGATTTTAAATAAGCAATAGTTTTATTACAAGATTTCTTCTAAGCTGTCATTAGCCACAGAATAAAATTGGTGTGATTCCTTCTAAAACGATGCTAGTCCTTGAATGCATTTGTCATGATTTCTTCTAAAAATAACCTTCGTCGTTGAATAAATTTGGCGTGATCTTTACAAAAAATCACGCCAAATTGCATCTTCTTTTATCTCTTCACCATGGGATAAATCCCGTGGCTAACATAATGCGATCCCGCTGGGATCATTCGGGAGCAATTCATCTTGAACCATAAAATTCTAAACTTTTATTCGCTTGTTTGCAAATCAAATTTTCATGTAACTTTTATGAAAAATCACACCAAATTATGTCCTATTTAATTACACTGCCACGTGTGGAACCCGTGGCTAATACTAGAACGCTTTTAGCGTTTTTGTCAATTGGATTATATGGAACTTTCTTTCGAAGTTATTGTGAATAGACAGCTAAATGTTTAAAACATAACAGAAACTAAGCCTTCCAAGTCTACATCGACATCTATACTTTCTATCGACATTCGCAAATTGGCTAGCTTGTATTCTATAATATATGCTTTGAATGTAACGCCAGAATCCTGCTTCACATGACTGATTTGTTTATTGATTTCACTAACCAAGGAATCTATAGGAATTTTTAAATTTTCTTTTACCTTTTGCATGATGAGTTTAGATGCGAGGACGACAATACTTTTGCTTTTAAATCCGGAACCAGCTAACTCTACATCCACATCTCTGCAATACAATGTATTATCGTCTGGATTGAAAAAAGGAACGCCGTGTAATGACTTGTCCTTTGAAGCTCCCATCTAGCTTAGATTGTAATGTCATCCGTTTTCCATCGCAAGAAATCTTAATGTCACTCGGTGTAAGTCTGTATTGCTCCACTTCAAATGTCTGCCCTGAGAAGTGTTGATTAAATAAATCTTGAATGGTGGCTAAGGCGACTTTGGTTTTTAATCTTAATTGGCTTGGAAACCTTTTGTTTTTCGTAAACTCAGGAGCCTTAACTAGCAGTCTTTTTGATTCAATGGCTTTGCCAAAACCCAATACAATATCTGATTTTAGTCCTACAGTAAGCTCAACTTGATTGCCTTTCACTTCAAGTGGATGCAAGCTGGTTTCGACAGTTGAGCTTGACCAGTGGATAGGCCCAACCAGAGGTGCCAGAACGGGATTTGGTAGTTTGGCTAAGAATAATTTGACATGTTCTGCAGCATTTAATTTAGCAAGTTGCTCATCGATAGCGCTGCACATCAGGTCTTGTTTCGAAGCAATGACTCCGTCCAAAACTGTTGCAATGGGAACTGCCAAAATCCCTAAATCAAGCTGTGGTTTTTCTAACCAGCCATATTTTTCTAGTTCTGTTTTTGTACGTATTGACCAATCTGACCCAATGACAAATACTGCTCTAAACTGCATGAGAATTTTGCAGTTTGTCGACGCGTTAGTGATTCCTAGATCTTTTTTGACTTGCAATCGAATGGGCACTTGGTACTGAATCCGATTAAATTCTAAGTTCAGTTCAATGGGCCCTTCTTTAGTGGCTTTTATATCAGTTCCTTAGCCAACAGAATCATCATATAAGACTGGTGGTATATTCTTGTCAAGCAATCTTTGCAACTCACTTAACTGAATTGTAAATAAGGGATTAATAAATGAGTTAGCCAAGATTAAAATTTATCAACGATAGCCTTTTTCATTTTATCAAACTCTTCCTGAGACAAAAGTCCCTTTTCTTTGAGTTCGCCTAGCTTCGATAGCTCATCAAAAACGTCACCTTTGGCAGATTCGGCTTTAGTTGCCGTAGTTGCTGTTACATCTGAGGGATCATCGGGAGCTTGATCTTTCTTTTGCTTTAAGTCAGCGGCAACCTGCTTACCTTTTTCAAATTCTTCTTTATAAATAGATTTTGCTAAATCAGTATCTATGTCTTCTAACTCCAATCCATCCCTAAAAAAACGATGGGAGACCTGTCCAATGGCGTAAGTAGAAGCGCCAGACATTATAGACATTGATACACCACCAATGATGCTGCCAATACCAGGAATTGCTTTTAAAAATGATGCCCCAAGCCTTGCAAAAGTAGCACCAGCTGTGGATGCAATAAAGGACTTGCCTGAGATTTCAGAGAAGTTCTTACCGTGAACATTGCCAATCTGACTCAGCATATCTAATTGTGTCGCAGTAATAGCCACTATATCGACTAAGGGAATCGGAATAATCCCAAGTCCCATAGAATACAATACATGATTATTGATGATTTTATCAATTTGTTCTTCCTTGGTCATATATATTAATTTTTAATTAAACAATAAATAAAGGATTAAAGCCAATTAAATTATATTCTCATCGGCGTATACATGGAAGCAATCTATAAAATTCGGCACATATCAATATTGCACAATAGATTAAACTAAATCTTCAGACCTATATGCTTTTTGTAACTCTTTTAATTTTAGCTCCTCTTCATCTTGTATTTTGTAGTAAAAACTGAGTTCTTTTCTAACTTCTTTTTCTACTTCTCTTCTCTCCCACTCCTCTGACACATAGACGCCTACTCCTGGCAGACCAAATGCTTTAAAGTAATGAGACACTAGTCCAATACCCCAAAACATTGCTGGTATTAACCAGGCAAAGCCACCACCATTAAAAAAAATGACGGAAAACATCACCAGATTTGTAGTAATGTAAGACACAAGGTGATTATAAAACCCCTTTTTTAGTTTTACTTTTTTCTTGGCGTTCCTATATAATTCTTCTTCCATTAATATAATGAATAATCAAGTGATAAGATATGAAAATCTGTTATAGAATTTAGATTAAATACGACTAGTATTCCAGTTTTATCGGCAAACGAATAGTAAACGTTTATTAATCTCCAGGCTTATTGACAGACCTGTAATAAGCCATAAGTAACTCACCCTTCTGTGATGATGTGTACTCAACATAAAGCGATTTGAATCAAGCGTATTCATCTGAAGTTACAAACTTCAGATAACGAACGACAAAAAGAACTGTTACATATTGAATAATTAATCCCTTGCCTTATTGACAGACTTGTAATAATCCACCAATGATTCATTAGATTCTTCTGGATTATACATCTCTTTTAATTGCCGTTGTCTAAATAATTCGTAAAGGATAACTGCACAGGCGACGCTGATATTCAAACTTTGGACCATGCCTACTTGAGGAATAAATATATTTCCATCCAAATGGCTTAAAAATTCTTTTGATATACCATCATGTTCATTGCCTAAAACAATAGCTGTAGGGATTGTAAAATCACTTTCGTGTATGGGCATAGCTTCATTCCCCAAGTGAGTCCCTAATATCAATAAATTCCTTTTTCTGAGCTCAGCGACGCAATCCTTTACCGATAAAAATAATGTTGTCTTCACCCATTTCTTAGCACCAGAACAAGCCTTACTATTCAATCCTCTCTGTAGCCTTTCTTCATCTAGTTGTGGCTCAGTATAAACAATAAAGACGTTTACTATACCTACAGAATCACAGGTTCTTAATACCGCTCCGATGTTGTGTGGATCATGTACATTTTCTAATACGACAACACAATCCAGTTGACGTTGGGCAGCCACTTCACTTATGCGCTGTTCTCGTTTGAGTGTGATGCCATCACTGAATTCTGAACCTGGATTTTTACTTATCATGTGTCTCTATGTATAAAGTCAAATTTGGGACAATAAAGAACACTCAACTAAACTGACTATATTAAATCTTTTTTACTCTTCCAACTTCTTAAAGGCGTCTCCTTGAAACTCTATAATGTCCAAATGTTTATTGACATAGTATTTGACATTCTTAGTTGGATTAGTTGTCATTAATTCTGGATCTTCATCGACTATGGGCACTTTTTCAAGCCTGAAAGAAGATTGAAGGAACTCTTGAGAATCATTGATGAAAAATTGAAAATTCCTACCATAATCCATCAAATTTTTACCGACAAAATACATCACATCAAACCCTTGATAGGCATCATCATTGGGGATGGTCCCGTATCGCTCATAGTATTCCTTCTCAAATCTTCTGACTTTGGGATTTGTTTTATCTACAAATTTTGATCTACAGACTTTCATGTTTAAATTCCTATAAAGATTAAATCCAATTTGATCAGATTCTAAAGCAAGAGGCATGGCATAAACATGTACTGGCTCAAAGGCTTTTTCACCGTTAATTCTTCTCAAACAATTGTACATGAAAGACTCGTCACTTGAAGAGTAAAATGGAAATATAATTGCCTTTCTACCAGTCTCATAGAAAATGGAATCAAATGCATTTTCTCCATTAAGGAGTGAGTCAGTCTGAACGCGAAAAACACGTAGATCTTCAGGATCGACATCTTCTGATATTTCTTTATTGATTTGCTGAAAGTACTTTATGATGTTCTCATCAGATCGCTTTTTCTTAGGTTCATCTTGATCACGTCCAATCAGGACTATTTCAGAATCATCAAAATTAGCTTTTGCATGAGCAATGATCTTTTTAAAATGATCTGCAGTATTTGGTCTCAGTTGAATATAATATGGATTTTCATTAGTCAGTGAACTACTCGCATACCATGGAGATACAACTGTAACTTCATTATTTTTACCAAATTCAGCAGCAGCTATTAACCCTTCCTTATTGCTTCTTGTCGCATAAGGCCCGATCAATGCATCCATTTTTTTTATCCGCATCGATCTCAGATTACTTTTGACTTTGTCTTTGCTACGTTGACTATCAAAGACATCTACATTTAGATTTAAGCCTTCATCTTCAAGTTGATTTAATGCCAAAACAACACCTCCATAAAAGCTTATAAATCGATTGGTGCTAGAATTTTCTGATTTAAGTCTTTCGGAGACATCAGGATTGTTTGCTTCAAACGGAAGCATCAATGCCACGTTATACACATCCTTTTTATCTGGAGGTAGTATCTCATCATCTGCACTTTGAATGGGTGGTTTCAATTCTTCATCTACTACTTCCCATATTACCGTATCAACAATCGGCACTTCCTGTTCTACAGGAACTTGTTTAGGGGCAGACACTTTGCTAGGCCTATATACGGATTTTGAGGTACTGCATGACAACAAAAATAGTGTCATTGCAAAAAGGAGTATTAATTTACTCCCACTCAATAGTCGCGGGTGGTTTGGTGCTAATATCATAAACAACTCTGTTTATTCCTTTTACCTGGTTAATGATCTCTGTTGAGACAGTTTCTAAAAATGAGTGTGGTAATTTACTCCAATCAGCAGTCATTCCGTCAACGGAATTCACACATCTTAACGCAAGAGTGAATTCATAAGTTCGTTCATCTCCCATTACACCAACTGATTGTATAGGCAATAATATTGCGCCAGCCTGCCAAACTTTATCATAAAGCCCTTGTTCTTTGAGCTGATTGATATAAATCGCATCAGCTTCTTGACACAAACGGATTTTTTCTCTTGATATTGGACCTAGTATTCGAATTGCCAATCCAGGTCCTGGAAACGGGTGTCTACCGATGATCTCCTTCGTGATTCCGAGCTCAGTGCCAATGACTCTTACTTCATCCTTGAACAGTGTTCGTAAAGGTTCAACAATCTTGAGTGCTAATCGGTCTGGCAAGCCACCAACATTGTGATGAGACTTGATAGTCGCAGATGGACCATGCACCGATACAGACTCAATCACATCAGGATAGATTGTCCCTTGTCCCAACCACTTAATATTGTCTAGTTTATTGGCTTCTGCCTCAAAGGTCTCTATAAATACTTTGCCTATTATTTTTCGCTTTTTCTCTGGATCGCTGACACCATCTAATTCATCTAGAAAAGCATCTTTTGCGTCTATTCCAATGATATTCAAGCCCATACCTTGATAGCTCTCTAGGACTTCTCCGAATTCATCCTTTCTCAACAAGCCATTATCGACAAAAATACAAGTGAGTTGATCACCGATAGCTTTCTTTAATAAAATAGCAGCTACTGTCGAATCCACACCACCTGACAAACCCATAACTACCCTATCTGATCCAATCTGAGCCTTTAGCTCTGAGACCGTTGTATCTATGAAATGTGCAGGAGTCCAATCTTGTTGACAACCCGAGATTTTGACTAAAAAATTCTTTAACAGCTTACTTCCTTCCAAGCTATGGCTTACTTCAGGATGAAACTGAATACAATATATCGGCTCATCATAAGCATTAGCTTTAGATTTAAATGCCGCTACTGGAATAGAATCAGTAGTCCCAATGATCTCAAAAGATTCTGGTATACTCAAAATAGAATCACCATGTGACATCCATATTTGAGAATCTGTTGACAGAGTCTCAAACAATTGATCCTCTTTTTGCTCTATTTTTAATGTTGCTTTGCCGTATTCACGGATGTTAGAGCTTTCTACCCTTCCGCCTAATTTGGCAGATATATATTGAGCTCCATAACAAACGCCTAGAACAGGAAATTTACCAATAACCGTTTCTAAGTCAAACTGAAGAGCATTCTCATCATTTACAGAGTATGGACTTCCAGAAAGTATGACTGCTTTAACCTCTTCATTAAATTTTGGTGGATTGTTGCATGGATGTATCTCACAGTAGATTTGCAATTCTCTAACCCTTCTAGCAATCAACTGTGTATATTGTGACCCAAAATCTAGAATAATAACCTTTTCTGCCATCTTTTTGCTTAGCTTATTAGCCCTCTTCCTTCCTTTTTGATCTTTCCTTCCGCCTCTAGATCTTTCAACAGCTTATCTAAAATGCCATTGATAAAATCTTTACTTTTCGGCGTACTGTACATTTTGGATACTTCCATATACTCATTAATGGTCACTTTAGTTGGAATAGTTTCAAGCTCCAAAAATTCAACCAAAGCCATTTTTATCAAGATCATATCGATGATAGCTAATCTCTCATGATCCCAATTTTGTAAGGCAGGCTTTATAAGTGTTAAGAGATCATCATTCTTCTTATGGGTACTTTCCAATAATTTGAGTCCAAAGCTTTTACATGTCTCATCATCAGGGTAATATTCCTTGTAATGAGTAGCCTCGACTTCTGGTAATTCTTTAAGAGTCTTTTTTATTGTACCAATGACCACTGACTTATCATCAAGCCAATTGGTAAAATGGTCATCCATCTGCTCAACGAAAAATTCGTGTTTACGACAGATGCGAAATAATTCTAAAAGTATTTCAAGATGATCTTCATTAGTGCTGGCCTTAGCGAGGTATTCTTTATAGACTTCATTCGTTGCGAATTCGATGTATATCTTTTTGATGTAGTCTAGATTGATTATTCCATCCAAGTCAAGTGACTTGAATTCTTGTTGTAGCTTTTTGTTTGATTCTAGAGCTTGGATTAGATCGTTTTCGTACAACTTAGGTGTAAAGGTTTTGTCTTCATCAGAAGGCAAATGTTTCCCTTTTCGCTTTTTTCCATCTGCTAACGACTCTTTAGATATTTGAATCAAGCAATACAGATTAAATAAATACAAAGTAAACGCTTCTTCAATAGAAGCCCAATATCTTTTCTTTGCTTCCTTAAAAGTGAATGCATCATCTCTATTCAAAGAGAAGAGTACTTGCATTACCTTTATACGGACACCCCTTCGACTTAACATACTTTTATGTGTTTAATTTATATACTTACAAAGAAACTGAATTGTTTCTCTTCTCCATACTATTTATCACTATTTCATGAATTCTTGTTTCACTTCTTCATAGGACGGCAACTTCTTTTTGTGCCATTTATTAATTATTCTGCCATCTTTCCACAACACGATTCCAGGATTCGACCTGACAATAGTCTTCAATAGAATATCATCAGCCGTATACATCTCTAAGCCTAAACCCAATTCTTCTTTAAAATCCTCCAATTGTTCAGCACCTGCTCCACCTACCACAGCATAAGTCTTTAAACCATCTGCTCTTGCTTTCTCAGCAAATGGTTTTATGATTGAAGTATAGTCATCCACAAATGACTCATCCCATTTATAATCTGTGAAGGTATAGCTCTTTTCCTGAATGTTTTGAATGGATTCTTCTACAATAAAATTACCATCAGCATCGGTCGTTTCTAATGTATCCAAGGTCATGATGGTATCCAGATATGTCCCTTGTGCTTCTTCACTGCCATTGCCTTTCATCTTGTAACTGACTATCATGAGTGAATAATTTGGATCGTTTAATATTCCCTCTGTTTGATCATAGCCGTCTGTATTTACGATCTCAAACTCACTTATTTTAGATGGCACTAGTGTTGGTTCCGATTTTATCTGATCAACTACCCAACCTTCTTCTTTAGGATAAGATTTATAAATAGCCATATAATCTGGATTCATAATAGAAGCAACTTCTCCAGTTTTAGAATTGGTGAATTCCCAGCCAGTGATATCAACGTCTGCAAGAGCTTTCATTTCGATTGCCTTTTGCTCACGCACATTGGTATTTACTTTGAATGGTCTGAAATCTGCGTGTGGAATATCCCAAACAAAATTACTCAGACAATATATAATAAGACCTATAATCGAAACAATCACAATCAGATCTCTAATTCCTTTTGTGAACAATTGATGCATGTCCTTATGCTTAAATAAGAAAAATAAAGCAGGTAACATCAACGCCAAATCCTTAAAGAAGGACACTTTAGGTTTGAGTTTAATAAAGTCTCCAAAACAGCCACAATCAGTCACTTGCTGGTTTGTCTCTTTAAATGCTCCCCATTGACCAAATTGGAAAAAGTTTACATCCGGCGGCACATAACCAGTTAAAAAAGTAAATCCGGTCAAGACAGTGAAGAACAACAGCAGTATGAAAAACATCCAACTCAGGAGCTTGGGTCTGTGTCCCATTATCAACATAATACCAAGTACGATCTCAAAGATGATCACAAACATGGAAATGCCTATTTGATACTGAGAAAGAAAAGGGAACAAAGGAGCGAGAAAACTAAACCAAGTCCCGCTTAATACCGATTCGAAAGCGGTAAAATAGTCAGCTATTTTGAAACCCATACCCATGGGATCTACAGCTTTGACCCAACCTGAAAAAATATAGAATGACCCACAAAAATTTTGTAGGTACGTCATTAGCCATGACTTATGGCCTTTCATTATCAAACCTACAATTAAGGTGAGGACGATAGCGACTGATCCTATGACCAGAAGTAATGTTTGCAGATTCATATGTTCAAAACTGAATTGGTTTACAAATATACATATTAAACATTGACTTATATGTTATATATGAAATTAAAAGACGTTAAAAAATGCAAATTAAAGCCATATTCCTATTCAATATTCTTATAAAATGTGTTTTATTCGTCAATGATTTGTTAACTCGCAAGTGTAATGATCATTTTAATCTTGTGTATCCTCGCAAATGTCTCCTTGGGCTTACTTTTTAAGGTCTTTCCCAAATATGAGATTCGTAACCTTCCAACGATTGTCATTAACTATCTGTCGTCTATTCTTGTTGGTAGCTTAATCGCAGGCAAGTTTATCATTAGTACATCCATCGTGCACTCTCTTGGCATCTGGTATATCGTTGCACTTAGTCTCTTATTCATCATAGGATTCAATATCCTTGGTAAAGCATTTCAAATAGCAGGAATCTCTTTAACGACTATCATTCAAAAAATGTCTATTCTGTTAAGTGCAGTGTATGCATTACTGATCTATCATGACCCCATTGGCTTTCAGAAAGGCGTAGGTTTACTATTTGCAGTATTCGCCATTGCATTCGTCTATTACATACCTAAAGAAGATCGTGCAAAAGTAAAAGAGAACTGGCAACTGTTGATTTATCCTTTTCTTGCCTTCTTACTCAGCGGTCTAATTGAAATAATCCTCCTGATTGTTGGCAAAGAAGGATTAACCACTGACAGCATTAGTTTTGTGTCCCATTCATTCGCACTAGCAAGTGCCATCGGCTTCATTGTGATGTTGTTTACATTAAGACCTTTGATCAAGCCAAGAGAAATAGTCGCAGGAATCATCCTTGGTATTCCAAACTTTTTGACCATCTACCTGCTCATCTATTTGGTAGAAAGCGGTTGGCAAGGCTCAGTACTATTTCCCCTTAACAACATAGGTATATTGGTTTTATCAGTTTTAGCTGGTCTTCTCTTATATAATGAAAAACTTGATAAATATAAACTCATCGGTCTTGCTTTAGCAGTGATATCTATCGTACTCATTGGCATGGAACTAATATAAAGGGTATTGGATGCGTATCAGACCATAGTAACCAAAGGAACAGGATTGTATAAGTCAAAGGGAAGTAAATTCTTTAGCTATGCCTATCACATAAAATCAGAATCTGATGTAAAAGAAGTGTTAGAAACTATAGGAAAAGAACATTTCAAGGCAAGACACATTTGCTACGCATACAGATTATCTATCGATGGCTCCATCTATC
>Ga0209187_1000730_pt1 | contig 49520 bp, 42 predicted proteins | sample BantaG_FD_187430 | JGI IMG/M metagenome (GOLD analysis project Ga0209187, IMG submission 187430) | Marine algal microbial communities from Bantry Bay, Ireland - BantryBay_4 metaG (SPAdes) (version 2) | ecosystem: Host-associated > Algae > Red algae > Unclassified | place: Bantry Bay, Ireland...
CGGTGCCGGAAACGAATGACATGCCGGCGGGCAGCGGATCGGTGATGATGGCGTTCAGGGCCGGTGAGGGACCGTCGTTGCGAACGGTCACGGTGTAGTCAAAGGCCTCCCCCGCGGTGACAGGATCCGCGCTGTCCACCTTCGAGACCAGCACCAGATCTGATTCGGATGCGACCACGATGTCATCACTGCCGGTCACGGCGAACGGGATGCCAACGGTCTCGCCTTTGTAGTCGAGCCTGGCTTCGTTGGGAATTGTCTGAAACTCGGTGCCGGCGTCAACAGTGACCTGGAAGCTGATCTCGAAGGAATCACCAATCGGGATACGACCGCCCGGGCTGGGATAGGTGGCCGAGTCGTTGGTGCCAAGTTGGAACTCGACCTGGGTGCCATCGAAGCCGCCGCCGTCAGTGGCGATGTTCGCCATGGAGTCGTCCGGAGTTGTTCCGGACAAGAGGCCGGGGTCGTCGATGATCGCCAGCGAGCCGGGGACATAGGTTGTTCCGGCGGGGATCGAGTCAGTAATCACGGTGTCCACCGCAGGGTCCTGACCGGTGTTGGTTGTCTTGATCACGTATTCGATAACGTCTCCGGGCAGCACGGTGCCACCGTTCACGTCGACGGCAGTTTTGGACAGGTCGGCGTCAAGGTCAGGGACAAAGATATCGATGGCGGTGGCCGCCATGCCCGGGTAATACCAGTCGCCGGCGGACGAGAACTGCAAGGTCGCCGAGGTCTGGCTGTTGGCCAGGAGTCCGGTGACGTCGATGCGGGACGAGTCGTAGCCAAGTTGGTCCACGTAGTCCGGACTCTTGTTGGTGAATAATGCGCCGTCTTTGGAAATGCGGCTGTTGAAGAAGTTGGTGGCCGGATGCGTGGCGTCCGACAAGACGTTGCCTTCAAAGAGAAGTTGATCGCCGGTGTACCCCTCATCGCCCTCATAGGCGATGGTGGTCAGTTTGGCCGTGACCGGTCCGGTGACCGGGGTCAGGAAACCAGTTACGGTCACCGACACCGGGTTGGCCGAGTTCACCTGGGCGAACCCGTCAAAGACGGTGAGATTGCGAAACGGAAGCGTGGTGTCCTCGTAGGCCACGACGATGCTCCACCCGCCATGCTGGCCTCCGCCCTGGGTCCCTTCAACATTGGCCACGGTGTAGTTCGTATTGCCCGCGGCCTGGACAATGCTGGTGATGTCGCTGACACCCTGATACAGGCTGCCGCTGGCCTGCAGCTCGTCGGCGGTGATGGTCTGGTATCCGGCCCCGGGGCCGGCTTCGAGTTGGACCGTGTTTCGGGTGGCGGCGGCGCTTCGGGACCCCCAGTACAAGCCAGCCCACAGAACGGTGGCGCCCGCCGGCAGGGTCATGGTGGAGCTGCTGGAATTGAAGGTTGCGGGGTCGGCGTCAACATCCACATAGACCATGGAAAACTGGTTGTTGGATGCGCCGTTGCCGGCCTGAGCGGCAGCACACGTTGCAGCGGTGGCCGCGCAGGTCATGGTGGTGTTGGCGATGAAGTCAATGTCGCCTTTGGCATTGGTTTGGAAACGCGAGGCGAACGGATCGAAGACCTGCGCCTCGGCAACCGGGGTCGAGGTCAACGAGGGAACGACGAGGGTGGCCAGCATCGCCATGGACCCCACGATGGCGGCCAGGCGCAGCCGGGCTGGGATGCTCAACCGATTCGACGGTCTGAACGCCGGTCTGAACGCAGGTGTCTTCATAGACTGAACTTCGGCCGGTCACCCTCGCAGTTGAGCTGGCGACTGTCGGTTGGCGAAGTATTCACGTTGGTCATGGACAATTGCCCAATACGTTGGGCCCATGGACAACGCACCTGCGGAGGGCCCTACCGGGCAATGGCCGGAGCTACCCGAAAAGCTGGTGGACTGCGCCCGCCACGGAGCCGGTTCAGGCTCTGAACTCATCATCGCCGAAGGTGATTCGGCCGCCGACCTGATCACGGCCAACTGTGATCGAACCTGGCAGGCAGTGATGCCGGTCCAAGGCAAGCCAATGAACGCGGCGCAGGCGTCCGCGTTGCGAGTTCGCAAGAATGTCCAACTGGCCGCCGTCCGGGATGCGATCGGCGCCGGTTGGGACGATCCAGACAATGATCAGCGTTTCGATGCCGAGGCCCGCCGCTACGACCGGGTGGTGTTGCTGTTCGATCCCGATCCGGACGGAATTCACAGCCGCGCGCTGTTGCTGCTGTTTTTCCACCAGTGGATGAAGCCACTCCTTGACCTCAACCTCTTGTTTACGTGCAGGCCTCCGCTGTGGGAGTTCACCTCACCGAGGTTGGCGACACCGGTGGCCGCCTACACCGATCACCACGCCAACGACCTTCGGACCGAACTGGACGCCAAAGGGGTCGCATCCGCCGAGTCCGTGAGGTTCCGCGGCATTGCCTCCATGAGCGACGAAACGCTGAGCCGAACCTGTCTCTCACCGGAGACCCGAATTCTGTCCCCGCTCACCAGCACCCACGCCGAATCGGCGCTCGCAAGTTTTGCTCGCCTGAAGGCCCAGTAGCAATCCTCCGCTCTACTCGCTAATTCACCTGCTTTTCCATCGACTCCCAGTAGGGGGCGCGGAGTTTGTACTTCTGGAGTTTGCCGGTGGCGGTTCGTTCAAGCTCGCCACGAAACTCCACCGAGCTGGGGCACTTGTAATGGGCGAGGCGATCGCGGCAATGGTTGATCAGGTCAATCTCGGAAACCTCACTTCCCTCGTTGAGCACCACCAGCGCTTTGGGCGTCTCGCCCCACTTCTCATGCGGTACACCAATGACCGCGACTTCCAACACGTCGGGGTGGTTGAACAGCGCGTCCTCGACTTCGATGGAGCTGACGTTCTCACCGCCGGTGATGATCACATCCTTCTTCCGGTCGGTGATGCTGAAGTACCCCTCTTCGTCCTGCACGCCGCCGTCGCCGGTGTGGAACCATCCGCCATCAAGCGCCTGCGCGGTGGCGTCGGGCTGGTCCCAGTAGGACTTGAGCACCACGTTGCCTTTGGCCAACAACTCACCCGAGTTACTCACCTTCATTTCCACGCCCAGGGCGGGTACGCCGGCTCGAACGAGCTTTGACGCTCGATCGTGGTCAGAAAGCTCATCCCACTCGCTGCGGCAACGGTTCATGGTGAGGTAGGGAGCCGTCTCGGTGAGGCCGTAGAGCTGGATGAACTCCCACCCGAGTTCCCGTTCCATCCGCACGATCGTGGAGGTCGGCGGCGGCGCCCCGGCGACGACCATACGTACCTTGTTGGCCCCGGGAATGGGTCCGTCCCAGGTAGCAGCTGCGTCCAAGGTTGCCGCTACCACCGCCGGAGCACCACACATGTACGTGAGGTTGTGTTCCTCCACCCGACGAAGGATCTCCCCACCGTCGATCTTGCGGATGACAACCTGCGGCACACCCTGACCGGTCAACGTGAACGGCATGCCCCACCCATTGCAGTGAAACATCGGCAATGTGTGCAGATACCCGTCGCGCGGATTCACTCCCGCATCCCAGCCAAAGGTGGTGGCGTTGACCCACAACGAGCGATGGGTCTGCTCCACGCCCTTGGGTCGGGCCGTGGTGCCTGATGTGTAATTGATGACCGCGGTGGCATTCTCGTCCGGCTCCCACGGTTGCGGCTCGACGCCATCGAGGTACAGCACCTTGTCCGACTCGGCACCGATCACAAACTTGTTGGGGCACTCCACGTCGGCCAGGTCGTCGGCCAACTCCGGATCGATGAGCAACATCGACGCGCCGCAGTGATCCACGATGTAGCGGATCTCCTCGCGGTTGAGTCGGAAGTTGATCGGCACACAGATGCGTCCGGCGGCCGGGACGGCCAGCAGTGAGACCAGAAGTCGAGCCGAGTTGTGGGACACGATGGCCACCCGCTCACCCAGACCAATGCCAAGCGCGTCCAAGCCGGCCGCCTGTGCCCGGGCCTTGGCGGCAATCTCGCCATAGGTCATGGTGCCCCAGGACTCGGCCGGTTGATTCGGTTCGTCAACCAGACCAATGCGGTCGGGATAGACGCGCTCCGCTCGATCAATGAAGTGGTTGGTCGTCAACGGAACGATCATGATTCCCCCAGGGGTAGACAGCGGCCTCGGCTGCGCAGCCCATGATTGACCGCACGGCGCGTCAGAAAATCTAGTCTCTTCGGGGCAGGGCCATGAACGGAGAAGTCATGAAGATACGCATCGGGTTTGGGCTCGGCACCCAGACCGCCGCAGGGAACCGAGTCGAGTTCAACGAAATCGTGGACGGGCTGGAAGATCTTCGCTTCGATTCGCTGTGGATGTCCGAACGCGTCAACGGTCCCGCCCCGGATCCAATGGTGGCCATGACCTGGGCCGCCGCACGGACTGAACGACTCAAGATCGGCGCCGGCGTCATGGTCCTTCCGGGCCGCAATCCAGTCCTGTTGGCCAAGGCCGTGGCGTCACTGGACGTGTTGTCCAACGGCCGGATGCTGCCCGCGTTTGGGCTGGGCATCGCAGATGCCGCCGAGCAGCAGGCCTTCGGGGTGCACCGCAAAGAACGAGCGGCGTGGTTCAACGAAGCTCTCCCCCTGTTGCGCCGACTCTGGACCGAAGAGTCGGTGACCCATAGCGGCGATCGGTTCACCATCGAAGATGCCCGGGTGCTGCCCAAGCCGGTCCAGGATCCGTTGGAGGTGTGGCTGGGCGGCCGTGCGCCCTCGGAGTTGCGCCGCGTCGGCCAGTACAGCGACGGCTGGCTCCCGTCGTTCACCACACCCGATGAGATGGCGGAGGGCATGGAGATCGTCAACGGGCATGCCAAGGACGCGGACCGCAAGATCGACGATGAACACTTCGGCGTGCTGGTCGCCTACACCGGTGAGGGCACCGAGATGCATCCCCGCATGAAGGCACTGGCCGAAAAGCGCCATCCTGGTCGGGACCCGCGCGACATCATTCCCGCTGGGCATGGGGAGCTTCGCGATCGCTTGGAAGGTTTCATCAAGGTGGGCGCGTCAAAGTTCGTTGTTCTTCCCGTTGACGAGCCAACTGATTGGGCGAGCGAACTGGAGACGCTGGCCGCGGCTGTTCTCCCGTTGGAGAACTGAGCTTTACGCGTTTGGCAAACCAACCGAGTGTGGCGGCGATGGCCTCAGCCCAGGGCGCGCTCGAGGTCCACAATCAGGTCGTCGATCGATTCGATGCCCACCGAGATGCGGACCAGATCAGGTCGCACCTCCAGCGGCGAGCCGGCAGTGGATCCGTGGGTCATACCGGCGGGCACCTCGATCAGAGACTCGACCGCGCCCAGCGACTCTGCCAGGGTGAAGATCTCGGTGGAAGTGACCACCCGGTGGGCGGCTTCGACGCCACCCTTGGGGATGAAGGAGATCATGCCGCCAAAGTTGGCCATCTGGCTGGTGGCCACGTCGTGGCCGGGGTGACCGGGGAGACCGGGGTACAGCACCGTGTCAATATTTGGATGAGCGGTCAACATCTCCACCACTTCCATTGCGTTCTGGCAGTGACGGTCCATCCGAATGCCCAAGGTCTTGAGACCCCGCAGGAGCAGGTAGCAGTCAAAGGGGCTGGGCACCGCGCCAACACCGTTTTGGACAAAGCCCAGGCGTTCGTCCATGGCTGCGCTGTTGGTACCAACAAAACCACCGACCACATCGGAGTGGCCGCCCAGATACTTGGTCGCCGAGTGGATCACCGCGTCGGCACCCAGCGGCACGGGGTTCTGCAGGTACGGCGTTGCGAAGGTGTTGTCCACAATGCACAAGCCGCCATGGCTGTGGGCAACATCGGCGACCGCCGAAATGTCGAACACGGTGAGGTTGGGGTTGGTTGGCGTCTCCAGCCAGACCATCTTTGTGGCTGGCGTCCAGGCGGCCGCCACCGCATCGAGGTCATTGAGGTCCACGGCGGTCCAGGTGACGCCAACCGGCCCGTAAACCTTGTCGATCAGACGGAACGTTCCGCCGTACGCGTCGTTGCCCAGCAGGATGTGATCACCCGGCACAAGCATGCGAAGAATGGCATCTTCGGCGGCCATGCCGCTGGCGAATGACCGACCGTAGGTACAGCGTTCCAACGACGCCATCGACGTTTCCAAGGCCCGGCGAGTTGGGTTGCCGGTTCGGGAATACTCAAACCCCTTGTGCGAGTTGACGCCGGCCTGTTGATAGGTCGTCGCCAGATGAATGGGGACGGTGACTGCGCCGGTCTGTTCGTCGGCGTGTTGGCCATCGTGGATGGCGCGGGTTTCGAACCCGGCAATTGGTCGCGTGTCTTCAGGGCCGCTGGTGAGGTCAGACATGGCTTCAGCCGCCGTGGGAGAGGAAAGAGAGAACGTCGCTTCGGGAGACAACGGCGCGGGGGCGTCCGCCGTCGAGCACCAGCAGCGCTCGACCGGCGTTGAGCATTTCGACCGCCAGCGCCACGGGCTGACCGACGCCGATGGTGGCCAGCTTCGGTCCCATGATCTCCTCCACCTTGACGTTCATCACTGCGGCTTCATTGAAGCTCTGCTGCATGAGCGCCAACTCGTCCACCGAACCCATCACTTCGGCGGCCGACAACGGCATCTCGCCTTTGGCCACCGGGAGCTGCGATACGCCGTGCCTTCGCATCATCTCGAAGGCGTCTCGGGCGGTGGTTTCGGGCTGCACGTAGACCATGTCCGGCACATCGTCGGGGCGGGTCCCAAGGACGTCACGAATGGTGGGCCCATCCGACTCCAGAAACCCAAATGACGCCATCCACTCGTCGTTGAACACTTTGGACAGATACCCGCGACCAGAGTCTGGTGTCAGCACCACGATGAGGTCGGTGGGCTTGGCGGTCCGGCCCACTTCGAGCGCGGCCGCCACCGCGGTTCCGCACGACCCGCCAATCAGCAGGCCCTCCTGTTGACTTACTTCCCGAGCCATACGGAACGAGTCGGCATCACTGATGGCAATCACCCGGTCCACGAGCGACCGGTCATAGGTCTCGGGCCAGAAATCTTCGCCCACACCTTCGACCAGGTACGGACGGCCCGAACCACCCGAGTACACCGACCCTTCCGGATCGGCGGCAATCGTCTGGATGGCTGCGTTCTGTTCCTTCAGGTACCGGCTCACTCCCGAAAGCGTCCCACCCGTTCCGGCGCCCGCAACAAAGTGCGTCACTGTGCCATTGGTCTGCTCCCAGATCTCGGGCCCGGTCGATTCGTAGTGAGACGCAGGGTTGGCCGGGTTGGCGTACTGATTTGGCCGATAGGCACCCGGGATCTCCTTCACCAGCCGCTCAGCAACCGAGTAGTACGACTGCGGATCCTCTGGCGGAACAGCCACCGGGCACACCACAACCTCGGCCCCATAGGCCCGAAGCAGGTCAACCTTTTCTGGCGAGACCTTGTCGGTCATCACAAACACACACGTGTAGCCCCGATTGGCAGCCACGATCGCCAGCCCCACGCCCGTGTTGCCCGACGTTGGTTCCACAATGGTGCCGCCCGGCTTCAGTTCACCCGAACGCTCCGCCGCGTCAATCATGGTCAACGCAGGGCGGTCTTTGGAACTGCCGCCCGGGTTGGACATCTCCAACTTGGCGACAATGGGACACGCAGACTGTTTGCTCACTCGGTTCAGCCGCACAAGCGGGGTGTTGCCGATCAGATCTATTGCCGAGTTTGCGATGTCCACGGGTGCAGGCTACCTGTTGCGAATTCAACAATCCGCCACGCTTCCGGTGGATCAGCGGACCGTCACCAGGCGTCCACCATCGTCGGTGACGTGGATGATGCGCACCGGACGATCGGGGTCCATTCGGAGCTGCGGAGACAAGCTGACCGGACCCGAAAGCAGGACTTCGTTTGAGAATCCCTCCAGCGTCAGCCCGACCGATCGACCGTCCACTGACCCGCTTCGGTTGACGGCGATCTCGTAGGCCCGAATGGCGTCGGCGCCATGGGCCGACCACCCTCGGGCCAACGGAATGAGTTCGCCTTCGTTGATGGTGCTGGTCAGTATTCTGATGGAATCCTCCGGGTCGTCACCCCAAATCGATGAGGGGGTCACGACAAACAGGTCCCCAAGAACCGGGACCAGCTTCAACCAGTTTGGCCCGTCGAGTGCGGAGCTTCCCAGGAAGGGAACGGTGATTCCCTCTTCCCGTACCAGCCGAATCACATCCGGCGCCCCGCTGGTCCCACCAGGAGCATGGGTGCAGAGCAGCACTGATTCCATGGACCGCGGCCGTTCCTTCAGCCGGTCCTCGAAGGGGTCGAGCGAGTCGAAGGTGAAGGAGTCGAAGAAGGTAATGGAACCGCCAAGGTTGGTGAAAGCCGACTCGAAGGCCGAACAGAAGTCCTCCACCTCGGGATTGGTCTTGTCCAACAGAACCGCAGTCGAGGAGTACCCATTGTCCACCGCCCACGACGCCAGTTCGCGGCCTTCGTGGGCGGCGCTTACCCCAAGCGAAAACACGAGCGGGCCAATTTCGCCCCACTGTTCGTCCGCACCGCACGGGGTCACAGTCAGGACGCCAAACTCCTGGGCAATCTCGATAGCCGGCTGAGCAAACGCCAGGTCACAGGTAACGATCAGAAGGTCGACGCCACGACGCATCAGCTCTTCGGCGCCGGTCTGGGTTGCCGACCTTCGAGACGTGGTGTCGATCTCCACCAGTTCCAGGTCGCGCCCAAGCAGGCCGCCCCCACCATTGATCCGATCGACCTCCACCCGGATGGCCTCAAGCGCGGGCCCGTCGCGTTGGTCCATGACGCCAGTGCTTGCCATCAGCGCTCCGATGATGATCGGACCCTGGCCCGAATCTGGAATGGCAGGGGTGGGCGTGGGCAGGGGCTGGGTGGTTGGGGTGGGCGGAACCGGGGTCCCGGTCGGCACCTCGGTTGGCTCCAGGTCTCCTTCGGCCGCTTCGCCGCTGGAGCAGGAGACAAGAAGTCCAATGATCCCGAGGAGTCCAACCAGGACGGCCGCCAAATTCTTCACTGGAGCAGATTAGGGAAAGACGCAACGCAACCGCGGGAGCGAGGTCAGAAAGATCGATCGACCACAAATTGCGCGACCGTCGCCAACTCAGCCGCCGCCGCCTTCTGAAGATGATCCGATGACGCCGCTTCGAGGGCCAGGTCAAGATGGTCGGCCGCAATCTGTTCGGTGATGGAGCGACCCCCGGCGTCAGCAATCATGTCGGCCAGCTTCTCAACGCTGAAATCTGTGTCCCTCTCGGTATAGGCCGCGGCCAGCTGGTTTGCAGTCTCACCGCCGCCTTCAAGTACGGCCGCAACCGGCATGGACCGTTTGCGTTCGCGTAGATCGTTGCCCGCGGCTTTCCCGGTCACGCTCGGGTCGCCCCAGATACCCAGGACGTCGTCCACGGCCTGAAAGGCGATGCCCAGGTGGTGACCGTAGGTCTCCAGAACTTCGACGGTTGCGGCTGGCGCTCCGGCCAGGACCGCGCCAACCGACGCCGCAAAGGAGAGCAGGGCGCCGGTCTTCCTGGCCTCCATCTCCAGACAGTCGGCCAAGGTCACCCGGGGTCGGCGGTCAAAGGACATGTCGTCACTCTGACCGGCGATCATGGCACTGGTTCCACGAGCCAGGCGCTGGGCCGCGGCCACTCGCTCCGGGGTGATCTCGTCCAGCAACAACTCAAAGGCCAGAGTATGAAGTGCGTCGCCCACAATGACCGCGTCGCCGACCGACCATGCGGCCCAGACCGTGGGCTGATGCCGACGCTCGGTGTCGTCGTCGATGATGTCGTCATGCACCAGCGAAAAGTTGTGAATCAGCTCCACGGCGGCGCCGCCGAGGGCGCCCACCTCGCCAGCGGCGCCGGCCGCTTCAGCCGAAAGCACAGCCAGCGCCGGTCGAATGCCTTTGCCGCCACCGTCGGGAATGGGATTGCCTTCCCGGTCCATCCAGCCAAAGTGATACGCCGCTGGCAGGCGCATTTCATCGGTGAGTGAATCCACCGCGGTTTTGAGAATGGGCGTGACCAGTTGTCGGGCTCGGCCCAGAACCTCCGGGACCGCGGTCACGTAGCGCTGCTGGACAGAGTGGACTGGGGCCCGCGGATGAGGCGACCGGGTCGCTGGCCGGTGAACTCGCCATGTTCGGCGACCACCTCTCCGGCGCAAACGGTTGCCACATAGCCCGAGCCGTGCTGCACAAACCGGGGCGCCCCCGACGGTAGATCATGGGCCATCTGGGGACGGGTCACGCCCAGCGCGTCGAAGTCGATCACATTGAGGTCGGCCCGACGCCCGGGGGCGATCACACCGCGATCATGGAGGCCGTAGTGCTGCGCCGTGCCACTTGTCTGACGGGCAACCACGTACTCAAGCGGCAGCTGTTTGCCCCGCTGCCGATCCCGAGCCCAGTAGGAGAGCATGAACGTTGGCATCGCCCCGTCACAGATGGTGGCGCAATGAGCGCCGGCATCAGCAAGACCCATACGCGTACGCGGGTGCCGATGCATCTCCATCAGCGGGTCCAGATTGTTTTCGCTGTAGTTGAACAACGGGAAATAGAGCACGCCATGACCGCCTTCGGTCATCAGGTGGTCGTAGGCCAGCGCGGCGGCATCGGTTTCCAACCGGCCAGCGACCGCGGCCACCGACTCATGGGGCTCGGGCTCGTAGTCGGCGTCGCTGTGCATCGGCCACATCTTGTTCCAGCTGCGCGATAGGAAGTGAACGAAGCGGCTGGCCTCGGCCATACCCACCCCGTCACTGACCTGTTGGAGAATGGCAGCTCGACGTTCGGGCCGCTGGAGCTCAACCATTCGGTCCGCCAACGCCAGGTGAGCAATCTCCCGATAGGCGGGTTCCAGCCGGAACGGATGCATGGTCGAGTCCCAGGACTGCAGCACGCCAATGGGCCGCCCCGTGCACTGACCCCAAATGGACAGACCGTCGGCTGCCGCCTGCTCCAGATGACCAAGAACCTCTCGCCACAGGTTTGGGGCCTGGTCGGTCTGCACGAAGTTGAACGTCACCGGAGCGCCGGTGATGGTGGCCACCTGGCGGAACCAGTCAAACGAGGCGGGGACATCGGGATGATGCACCGCACATTGGAAGACCCCGTGGCCCGCGTTCGCCATGGCCTGGGCAATGCCAACAATTTCGTCCACCGACGCCGTCGTACCGGGTACCAGCACGCCATCGATGGACTTGTGCAGCGGGGTACGGGAGGTACTGAAACCCAGGGCGCCGGCGCGCAACGCCTCCTCAACCAACCCCGCCATCGCCAGGATGTCGTCGGGGGTGGCGTCTTCGTTGGCCGCACCGCGCTCCCCCATCACATAAGCCCGGACGGCCCCGTGAGGGATCTGGGTCGCCAGATCCATGACCCAGCTGTGCTGACTGAGCGTGTCGAGATATTCGGGGAACGACTCCCACCCCCACGAGATTCCTTCGTGCATGGCCGCCCCAGGAATGTCTTCCACGCCCTCCATCAACCCAATGAGCCAGTCATGGCGGTCGGGTGCGACCGGCGCAAAGCCGACCCCACAGTTGCCCACAACAACCGTGGTCACACCGTGCCAACCCGAGGGCGTGAGTTCGGGATCCCAGGTGGCCTGGGCGTCGTAGTGGGTGTGCATGTCGACCCAGCCGGGTGTCACCAGGCGGTCGCAGGCATCGATTTCACGACGGCCCGGCCCGACGTCACCGCCAACGGCAACGATCCGGCCATTGGCGACCGCCACATCAGCCACGAAGCGGTCGGCGCCGGTGCCGTCCACCACTGTTCCGGATCTGAGTACCAAATCGTGCATGGCCCAACGGTACTTGCTCAGCGGCGGCTACTCCGAAGTGAGCGACGCCGGGTTGCAGGTTCCCAGATCTGTTGGAATCGAAGTGCCGGGCCACAGCTGGGTGGCGGGAATCGGTTCAATCACCCCTTGAGGGGTTTGCCACTCCAGCTTGAGACGACTGCCGCCATCGCGATCCACATAGGTGATGGAGAAGTCGTGCCACCCGCCGGTGACCTCCATGGCGGAAAGGCTCTGGTCGGTCTGGCCGTCGGCCGAGACCCGCGAAACCAACTGTTGATCCAAACGAACTTCGGTCTCATCATCAGATGAAGCCACAAACCGGTACTCGCCCGGGTCAGGAATCAGAATGGCTCCACTCCACACCGTGGTGTACGGCCGACCCGATGGCAACGCGTGCCACCGGAGTTGAAAGTTCGAATCGATGGCGTACGAGAGCACCTGAGATGGGTCGGCGGCTCCTGACTCCGGCGCCACCTCACCCGAATAGCGACGGGCCAACAGGCCGCCCGCCAACCGGTCGGCGGCCAACAGGTTTTGAACGGGAATGGGCTCCCATTGCCCGATCCCCTGATGACGCCATTCAAGAGTGCGGGCCACCGCGGCGTCGTCGGCGCGAATCGCCACCGTGTGCAGGCCAGGACCCAGCACCAGAGGTTCGGTCTCGGCCGCGCAGATACTGCGGACCTGGCCGTCCACCACGATGCTCGAGGGACGGTCAGGGATGCGGAACACATAGTTGGCCAGCCGGTCCGCAATCAGCGTCGCCGTCACCCACGCTTCGCCATCCTGGTCCACCAGCTGCGGCCCAGCCGCATGCGCGGCGGCTACCGCATGAGCCGGGATTCGTATCTCAAACAACTCGGTGAAGTTGTCCACCGGATGCGCCTTCACCGTTGCTTCCGGGTAGAGCTGACGGGTTTGTTCGACCAGTGGCAGGGAGTCGGGCACTGTGAGGATGAGCACGTCCTTGCCCGGGGCAAACGAGAACGGCAGTTGGGTGTCGGTGTCAAACCATTGGTCAACCGGACGATTCTGCGTGAACCACTCCATGGTCTTTTGACCTTGGAAGAATCCGACAGACCAGACATCGGTGGACGGCGGGGCCTCCGCCACCAGACGACCGGCGATGGTTTCGCGGGTTGAGTGCTGCGCCCACACCCCAAAGTCGTCGGCCTGCGGACCGAAATAGGTTCGAACGTCCACCACAGCGTGCCAACCGAGGAGCAGCGCACAGCAGGTTGCAACCGCCGTAAGCCATATGACCGACAGCGCCCGTACGGCGGATCCAGCGGTGGCCAACAGCGCGGCCAGCGCGCTTGCGGCCAAAAGGAAGACCACGGGCTGGACGCCGACCGCGCGCAATGAATTGGGAGCCTCGAACGGCAACGACAGCGCGCCGGGCAACCAACCAAAAGGCAACCACACCGCCGCCAGGACCAACAACGGCCAGTACCGCTTGCGGGCGGCTGCCGCCAGACCCAGCAGCGACAACCCCGCAACGACACTGGACACCATGGGTTCGCCCGGCAAGTTGTGCCGACCATTGCCGTCGCCTTCCCAGTGCGTCATCCCCAGATAGGCCCGCAGGTTCTGTTTGGTTGCCTCCCATCGACCGTCGGCATCGGGAACGTTCCCCCACAGTGAGGTCACCCGTTGACGGTCCAGATACGTGTCGGTTTCGGTCAGCGCAAACATCGCCAGCGGAGCCACCACCACCAGCGCAGCGAGCACCGCACCCACGACGCGGGGCAGCGTCCACCGCAGGCGTTCGGGCGAGGTAACCGCCATGATTGCGCCAAACGCGGCCACGGCCAGAACGGTGCCGGCCATGGCGGAGTAGAACAGCATTCCGGCCCCCGCGGCGAGCCCGGCGATCACCCAGTCAAGGGTGCTCTTTCGTCGCCAACCCCGCAGCATGAATCCAAGCATCGTCAGCCCGAAGAACGGAACGGTGACGTTGAACATGGCGATGCGGCTGAGGCTGATGGGCCAACGCCCAAAGGCCATCAGCGCCGCAAACAGCAGGCCGGCCGAGCGCCCCAACAGTTCCCGACCCACCAGGTACGCGGCGGCAACCGTGCCCACGCCAAAGAAAACGCTGACCATCCGAATGGTGGCCACGGATTCGCCAAACGCCCAGGACAGCGCCGCCACCAGGTAGGCGTGCCAGGCGGGCACAATCCCGCCCCGGATGGTCTGACTTGTTGGCGCCCACCCCGAGAAACTGAGCCGTTCATTTGGGAGCGGATCCAACTCAGTGCCGGCAACAAAGATCGGTCGCCACGTGGGGTCGTTCAGGATCTTGCGTGCCATCATGCCAACATCGGCTTCATCGAACCAGAAGCCAAACGGCAACCCGTGAAGGTTCCACACCCGCACCGCCACGGCGCCGAGCAGGATCGCGCCCAGTCCGCCCATGGCGACACCGGGGCTGGCTTCAAGCCGTCCACTCATCGCCGGGCGCAGCCGCAGGCTTTGATGTCGGTCCTCGGCCAGCCAGTCCATCCACCAGGCGCCGATCAGCAACAACAGGACCGCACCCCCCTGCATCACCCAGTCAATGAACCGCAGGTGATGGACATCAAGACTCAGGACCAGAACACCGCCGAGGGCCGCAGCGGCCACAAACATGGCATGCGGCCCCCATCGATCGAGGTTGGATCGCGGCACATGAGTCGGTGTGGGCGGGACGTCGAGACTGGCCTCTTCATCGGGATCCAGCAGACCGGCCGGACCGGCCGGACCGGGTTCGTTCGATGCGTCGCCCAGAGACCACCAGAAGAGAATCATGGCGACAACGGTGAGCACCGTGCCGGTCATCCAACCGCCGGGGATCGAGTCTGGCCGCCGCACGAGGAACTGCGATCCAACGCCAAGCACCACCGACAGCAAGCTGAGGGCGAGCGCTCTCCTAGGATGATCGCCGATGCGCATATTGGCGGCCGACTACTCCTTCACCGATCTCCTCAATTTTGACACGACCGGGGATGATCAGTTTGTCGCCCGCAGTGCCACCTACCCGTGGGGCCGAGTCTACGGCGGGCAGGTGGCCGCACAGGCGCTTTGGGCCGCGGGCCAAACGGTGGATGCGGCCCGCCTTCCGCATTCGATCCACCTGTACTTCATCCGCGGTGGCGTCAGCGACCAGCCCATCACCCTCAACGTTGAACGCACCCGCGACGGGCGTTCTTTCACGACTCGACGAGTCACGGCCGAACAGCCCGATTCGCGCATCGGCGAGATGCGAACGATCATGTCGATGACCGCGTCCTTTCACATCCCCGAGCCCGAAGAGGCGATGCTCATTACGTCGTCCTCATCTTCGCCCCCGCCCGTCGACGGCGTGTCTCCGGAGTGGGCGCCGTTCTACGAGCGGCGCGGACTTGATCGCGAGGTTAGGGTGACGTCCATGTGGGGCCGTTCACGCACCGAGTTGACCGACTCCGCTCTCATGCGAGCCTGCTGGCTGACGTGGATGTCTGATGATGTCCCAACCGAAGCGGTCATGGTGCTCCACCCGGCGTTTCGGGATCGGCATCTGCAGATCAACACGATGGATGACCTGGACGAGGACGACCACCGAGGGTGGATGAGTGCGAGTCTCGACCATGCGGTGTGGTTTCATCGGGAGCTTCCCGCACCATCGGCCTGGCAGTTGCACCACTTCACCAGTGAGGTGCTCGGTTTCGGCCGTGGCCTCGCTCAGGGTCGGGTCTTCAACGCAGACGGCCAACTGGCGGCAACGATCATGCAGGAGATCGTGATTCGGGAACTTCGTTAACTGCTTCGTTCAGCAGCAGCCTGGAGTCGGGCTCCGAGTTCGTCAGCCGCCGGGTTTGGATGACTGTTGGGACGCCGGGCCAGGACCAGTTGTCGTTGGGTGATGGGAGTTTTTCGAGCCGGCTGCAGACCGTGCGGGCCGTGTTCGGCTTCGACCGCCGGCAGGACCGTCCAGCCGACCCCGAGGTACACCATCTCGCGCAGCACGTCGGGTTGTGAGGACTCAGCCACCACATCGAAGTCGGCCCCGAGTTGCCGCAAAGCCCGACCAATGGACTCCCGACTGTGAGAGTCACTCGGAAATGAAACCCACGGTCCCCACTGCGTTGGATTCTTTCGTTCCTGACCGGGTGGGGCGTAGACGTAAAGCGGCTCGGTGACCAGCGACGTCCAGGACAGCGACTGATCGTGCATCGAATCCCGCAGGACGCAGACCGCGACGTCCACGATGCCGCTCTGCAGCCGGTCCAGCAATTGCGCGGACGGGGCCACAGTCAGGCGCAGGTCAACATCGGGATGGTCAGTGCGGTAGCCGGCCAGTACGTCACCAAACCAGTGAATGGCCGCCGCGTCGATCATGCCGACCGACAGTCGCCCCGTGGACCCGGACCGGAGCCGCTCAGCCCACAAAGAAAGATCTCGGGTCTCGGCCAGCACCCGACGCGCATACGCAACCACCGGCGCGGCTTCGGGTCGAGCAATTTGTCGCCGACCATCCCGTTCAAAAAGTGACAACCCCAGCCGCCGCTGCAATTCGGCCAGCCCCTGAGACAGGGCGGAGGCGCTGACTCCGACCGCCTGTCCCGCCTTGGCCCAGGTCTGGTGTTCATCCACTGCAACCAGGTATTCGAGTTGAGCGATTGACAGATGCGGCAGCTGCGCCGGGGCGTCGTTCAGATTCACCGTCGCAATGATAAGTCATCCTTTACTGAAGCCAGCAATTCCAAACCAAGTCTTATCTTTGAGCCATGACAACAAACCCCGCCACCATCCCGCCCGCATCGGGCAAGCTCGGCGTACTGACGCCGGGGCTGGGCGCCGTCGCGTCCACCTTCATTGCCGGGGTGATCGCCGCCCGTCAAGGGTTGGGTGCCCCTATCGGCTCGGTCAGTCAGATGGCCCACATTCGCCTGGGCAAGCGTGATGAGAACCGCAATCCCCTGATTCGTGAGTTTGTGCCGCTGGCTGAACTCGACGACCTTGTGTTCGGTGGTTGGGACCCCATCTCCCCCAATGTGCTGGAGGCCGCCCGCACCGCCGGTGTCATGTCGGAGACCGATCTGGCCCCGCTGAGCAGCGAGCTGGAAGGCATCGTTGCCATGGACGCGGTGTTTGAGAAGCGGTGGGTCGAGCGTCTTGACGGCACGCGCGTCAAGAAGATCACGTCCAAAGCCGAACAGGCAGAAGCGCTCATGGCCGATATCGAGCGGTTTCGAACCGAGAATGAGTGCGACCGCCTGGTCATGGTCTGGTGCGGTTCGACCGAGGCGTACCAGGAACCCTCTGAGGTCCATGACACCGTCGCGGCCTTCGAAGCCGGGCTACAGAACAACGACGACAACATTTCTCCCGGACAGATCTACGCCTACGCCGCATTGATGTCTGATGTACCCTTTGCCAACGGCGCCCCCAACCTCACCGTCGACCTGCCGTGCATGATCGAGTTGGCCGAACAGCGCGGCATCCCGATTGCCGGCAAGGACTTCAAGACGGGTCAGACGCTCATCAAGACGCTCCTGGCTCCCGGGCTCAAAGCTCGAATGCTCGGACTGGAAGGCTGGTACTCGACCAACATCCTGGGCAACCGGGACGGCGAAGTGCTGGACAACCCCGAGAACTTCAAGACCAAAGAAGGATCCAAGCTGGGCGTGCTGGGCACCATTCTTCAGCCCGAGGTCTACCCCGACCTCTACGGCGACATAGAACACGTGGTCCGCATCAACTACTACAAGCCCCGCGGCGACAACAAGGAGGGCTGGGATGCGGTGGACATCTTCGGTTGGCTCAACTACAAGATGCAGATCAAGATCGACTTCCTGTGCCGGGACTCCATCCTTGCCGCCCCGATTGTTCTGGACCTGGCTTTGTTCATGGACCTCGCCGCTCGTGCCGGCTCAAGCGGCGTACAGGAGTGGCTCAGCTTCTACTTCAAAGCTCCGCAGGTGGCCAATGATGAGCTCACTCCCGAGCACGACCTTTTCATCCAGCAGACCAAACTGAAAAACACCCTGCGGGAATGGATGGGCGAAGCCGCCGTGACCCACAGCGAAGCTGGTTGATACCGCGAAGCAGGTTGATACAGCGAAGCAGGTTGATACCGCGAAGCTGGTTGATACCGCGAAGCTGGTTGATACAGCGAAGCTGGTTGATACAGCGAAGCTGGTTGATACAGCGAAGCTGGGCAGAGCTCAGCCGAGCCGGTCGAACCCGATCTCGCCGCCACCATCAACGGTGATGGTCTGGCCGGTGATCCAGGACGAGGCGTCGCTGGCCAGGAACATCGCGGCGCCGGCAATGTCGTGGGGTTCGCCGAGTCGCTTGAGCGGGTACGCCTTGGCCACCTGCTCGCCCTTACCGTCTTCCCAGAGGAACTTGGCAAAGTCGGTCTTCACCAGACCTGGGGCAATGGCGTTCACGCGGACGCCGGGGCTGAGTTCAGCCGCCAATTGTTCAGTCAGATGAATGACTGCGGACTTGGTGATGTCGTACACGCCCAGATAGGCGTTGGTGTTGAACGCTCCCACCGATGACAGGTTGATGATCGATCCGCCACTGTCCTTCATGGTTCGCTGCCACGCGTGCTGGCACCACCGAAGGGGACCGGTCAGGTTGGTGTCAAAGGTCTTCTCCCAGCGGGCGATGTCCACGTCTATGACCGGACCGGCATACGGATTGGTGGCGGCGTTGTTGACCAGGATGTCGATTCCCCCGAAGCGATCCATGGTGGCGTCCAGCACTCGGGCGATGTCGTCCTCACGCCCGGCGTGACCGGCGATCCATGCGCAGTCGTGCCCGATCTCGGTGGCCGCAGTTTCGAGCGTCTCAGCGGTACGACTGGTGATCATCACCCGAGCCCCCGCTTCGGCGAAGGCCTGGGCAATCGACCGGCCGATGCCGCGTGAACCGCCCGTGATGATTGCGACTTTGCCGTGCAGTGAAAGTTCCATAGGTCGAAACAATATTCGACCGAGGTTCGTCTGCGCGCCGCCGCGTTCAGCCGCTACTCTCCCACCATGGCTTCAGACACGCGCTACTCGGTCAGCATCACCTATTGCATGAGTTGAGATTATTCAAGCTACGCCGTGCGCGCAGCAAAGGATCTGCTCACCAACTACCAGCACGTCATCGACGATTTGACTTTGATCACCGGTGCCAGTGGCGTGTTTGATGTGGTCGTCAACGACACGACCATCTTCTCCAAGCATGAAGTCAATCGCCACGACAACGAAGGCGAAGTGCTCCAGAACTTCACGGCACTGGTGGGCCCTGACGTCCGCCGCTACGGCACCTGATCTGACTGGCGCGGCATGATCAGAGCACCCCGAGGGCCCCGAGACCGATGCCGACGGTGACCGTTTCCTGCGATGCGCCGCCATAACGAACATTGGTGGTCGCTCCGCTGGGCGGGGTGACCGATATCGACCCCGACCCAAGCTGAGACAGGACAACCCGGCCAGCCGAGTCAGTGGTGCCGGACGCATTCCAACTCCCGCTCAGAAGTGAACCTCCAGCAACCACAGAGCTGGGGATACCCCCCCTCACCGTCGTTGACGCCCCGGACACCCGCACCCCCAGAGGGTCCACCACGGTGACCGTAACCGGCGCCGGGTCGGGCAGAACAACTTCGACTGAGCTGCCCGATGTGACGCTGATCTGCAGCGAAACGTTGACCCCGTTTATTGATGATTCGTAAGTAATGACCGCCGTGCCGTTGCTCACCGGCACCAGCGCTCGGCCGTTGACCAACGTTCGCAAGCTCGAAGGCGCCCCCTCGACATTGACGGTTCCGCCCAACCTCTGACCCGACGCCAGCCGGATGCTCACCGACACCACTTCCACTGCAGGGATAGGCGTCGGCGAAGGCACCCGAGTTGGCAATGGGGTCGGCGGCGGTATCGGAAGCGAGATTGGAGGCGACAGCGGTGGCCGTGTTGGAAGCGGTGTCGGAGGAGTCGCCGAGACCCGGGTGGGCGTTGGTGGTATCGGCGTTGCCGAAGGACGCGGGGTGCTCGTTGGAGGCAGCGTACCCGACCCCACCTGACCCTCCGAACTCGTAGGACCCGGCGTACTCGTCGCCGCCGGACGCGGGGTGCTCGTTGGACGCGGCGTACTCGTCGCCACCGGGCGCGGGGTGCTCGTTGGACGCGGCGTGCTCGTTGGACGCGGCGTACTCGTCGCCACCGGACGCGGCGTGCTCGTCGCCACCGGACGCGGCGTGCTCGTAGGACGCGGCGTACTCGTCGCCACCGGACGCGGCGTACTCGTAGGACGCGGCGTGCTCGTAGGACGCGGCGCACTCGTAGGACGCGGCGTGCTCGTAGGACGCGGCGCACTCGTCGCCACCGGACGCGGCGTACTCGTTGGACGCGGCGCACTCGTCGCCACCGGACGCGGGGTGCTCGTAGGACGCGGCGTACTCGTCGGGCGCAGGGTGCTGGTTGGTCGCGGCGTGGGCGTTGCCACCGGGCGCGCCGTGCTTGTTGGACGCGGTGTATCGGTCACGCCAAGTCCGGCCGTACTTGTTGGACGAATCGGCGGCGGCGTGCTGGTAGGACGCGGCGTACTGGTCGGCCGGGGGCGAGGAGTACTGGTCGCTCTGACCGGAGGTGGCGTCGTGGTCGGGCGAATTGGCGGACGGGCGGTCGGACGCGACGTCGCCGCTGGCCGAGCAGTGCCGGTCGGGGGCGGCGTCGCTGTCGCACGCGGACCAGGCAGAGCACCCGGTCCCCCGTCGGCTTGCGGCGTGCTGGTTGGGCGGGCGGTGGGCGCCGGACGCGATGTGACGGACGGGCGAGGCGTCGACGACGGCGATATCGATCCAGCTGCCGTCGTGGGATTTGGGGCGACCGCCACCGCAGGCAATGCGGTTGGCTGGATTGCGGTCACGTCCGACGACGGTGATGGTGATGGTGATGGTGATGGTGATGGCACCGTGGTGCCTGTTCCGGCACGCAACGTCGCGGCCGGACCCGTAGCTGCAGCTGCGGTTGGCGAGGCGGTCGCCGTTGATGTCGAAAGGGCTGCACCGTCGGCCTCCAAAACAGTCGCCGGTGCCGGCGTGGCGGACGCTGCGTCGTCGGCCACAATGGTTGTTGGAATAGGCGTTGGTGTTGTCGCCTCAGCTGGTCCTGGGACGCCCGCGGCGTCGCCAGCCGCGGCCGGGTCAGACGAATCGCCACCATTGGACGCATCGGCTTCACTATCGACAGGTGACTCATCAACCTCGTCGGCTTCACTATCGACAGGTGACTCATCAACCTCGTCGGCTTCACTATCGACAGGGGACTCATCAACCCCGTCGGCTTCACTATCGACAGGGGACTCATCAACCCCGTCGGCTTCACTATCGACAGGGGACTCATCAACCTCGTCGGCTTCACTATCGACAGGGGACTCATCAACCTCGTCGGCTTCACTATCGACAGGGGACTCATCAACCTCGTCGGCTTCACTATCGACAGGGGACTCATCAACCGCAGCGGCCTCTTCGGCGGTTGCGGCTTCGTTGGCGACGGCAACATCTTCTGCAGCTATCAAGATGCCGTCGGCGACCTCGATCTGTTCGCTGGTCTCAAGCTGCAGCGACGAACGAATCAGACCCAGCGAGGCAAAGACAACCAGCACGACCCCGACCAGTCCCACGGTGGCGGTCTGGCGGCGGGTCCGCCGAACTGCGGCTTCGCAGAGCGCGCCGGCCGGTGGAAGTACGATGTCCTTTTCAACATCGGCGAACGCTTCAAAGATGCGGGATTCGAGCTCACGACTCATGCGAACCCACCCCCCGCTTCCCACAACCCGGCGTAGACCGTGGTGGGATCACCTTTCTGAATCTTGTCCAGGGAGACGGTCTCCTCAGCGGCGATCACGCTCTTGTTTGTGGTGCCGTTCTCGCCGCCGACCGAGGCTGATTCCACACTCATTCTCACGGCTGCTCCGGTCGCCGCCCACGACGCGACCTTTGCTGGCTCTTTGTGGTCCGACGAGCTGTTGCCGGTCGGACAGAACTGACCGTTGGTGAAACCTCCACCCGAGCCGTTGCCCTTGGCCGGCGTCGCCCGGGGTCCGCGGTCCTCGTACCCTTCGGTTTCCTCCAGCAGGGTCCGCAGCCGCCTCAGCCCCCGCGTTTGACGACTCCTCACTGTCCCTTCGGGGATGTTGAGCGCAACGCTTGTTTCCCGGACCGACCAGTCCATCCAGACACGAAGCACCACCACTTCGCGCTGTTGATCCGGCAGTGAATGGATGGCGTCAACCAATGCCTGGTCAGGTCGCTCTTCTCCGGCGGCGACCGCATTGATCGACATTGGTTCGTCGCTCGAGACTTCGCGACGCCGTTTGCGCCATCGACTGGTGGCCCAATTCATCCCTACGCGGTAACACCAGCCCGCCGGGTTGTCGTATTCACCAATTCTGTTCCACCGCTGGCAGGCTCGAAGCATGGCTTCCTGAGCCGCGTCTTCGGCCAGCCGTTGGTCGCCCAGGGCGCTGGTGAAGGCCACCACGAGTTGGCGATAGTTCTGGTCATAGAAGGCCGCAAACTGGGTATTGCACGCAGGAGCCAGGCTTTCGGCGGCCTCGGCCATCGGAGCGGTTTGGTTGGCATCTCCGGCCCCAACGGTGCGACGGGCCATCAACAACAGCTGCTCGCGCGCGTGCGCGGACGAACGAGACGGCATGCTCGGCAGATGTCGACTCACTGCGGTCATGGTTGGAGGTTGAAGGTCCCTGATTTGCCCGTGAAATGTGCCTTGTCAACCGGCTCGGGACGGCCGGCGGCGAAAAAGGAGGGGCGCCATTCCCGCCTGCCTCCCAGTACACGCCGGACTTGGGGACTTTGTTTCACTTTCCTCGAAAATATTTCAAGAAATCCCCCATCCCCCCGTGCAGGGGCCGCCGTGCGCAATGATGGGCCATGCGAATTGCGCTTGGATCCGATCACGCCGGCTACCAGCTGAAACGACATCTTGCGGAATATTTGACCGCCGCTGGCCACACCGTTCTGGACTGCGGGACCGACTCCACCGAATCGGTGGACTATCCCGCCTTCTGTGCGTCGGCCGCCCGGAAAGTATCGGCCGGAGACGCGGACCGGGCGATCGTGTTTGGGGGTTCCGGCCAGGGTGAACAGATCGTTGCCAACAAGATTCAGGGCATTCGGGCGGCGTTGTGCCACAACGTCACGATGGCCGAACTTTCACGTCAGCACAACGACGCCAACGTGCTGGCCATGGGGGGCCGCATGGTGTCCACCTGGATGGCCGAACAGATCGTAACCGTATGGTTGGCCTCCGACTTCGACGGTGGACGACATCAGGCGCGCATTGACCAGATCACCGAGATCGACAACCGCTGACCACCTGCGCCCTGGCCCCGGTGGCTACCAGGCCCTCAGGCGTCTGAACGCAATCAGGTGGGCTCGCCGGCGGCGGCTTCGCTCTGAAGCTCGGCAAAGACAACCAGCAGGTAGGCATGGGACGGATCGAATTGCTCCGGTAGGTCGGCCATCCCGACCGGGTACACGATGGCGACCGCGGACTTACTGGTCTGGTCAACCAGGGCCTGGTTGAACACCGACGGAAACGCCCTCGTGCCGGCAATCATCTCGGTCTCCTGCCTCTGGTCATAGGTGGTGTCCACCAGTGACCCGTCGGACAGATTGAACATGTCCCAGTCCACAAGCAGGGGTGAGCCCGCGACCATCGGTGCTCCGGGCCCAGCGCCGAGCAACCGAAAGTCGGCCCGGGTGGGCGCCACACCGTCCAGGAAGGATTGCGCCTCGCCGTCTTCGATAACCAGCGAGTCAAAGATCACGGCCGGGTCGGTGTCAGGAAGACCCGAACCCCGTGTTGGGGCGGTGGTCGCTTCACCTCGAGGCGCCGGCGTGGCGGTTGCTTCGGCTTCGCCTCGGGGCACCGGTGTGGCGGTTGCTTCGGCTTCACCGCGGGCGACGGCGGTGGGCTCGGCCGTCGATTCGGGACGGGACTCGGCAGTGGGTTCTGAGGTTGGTTCCGAAGCAGGTTCTTCGGTCGTCGGCTCGGGATCGACGGCCCGGGTTTCCGCGGTCGGTTCGGTCTGCGGAGCTGGCACCAGGGTGGCGCCGCTTCGTTCGGAGAACTCTTCCCGACTCTTCGGAGCGTCATCGTCTTCGGGTCCGGGCTCGGGCTCGGGCTCGGGCTCGGTCGTTTCCTCAACCTCGGCTGGCTCCGGTGTTGGGGGCTCAGGCTCCGGTGTTGGGGGCTCAGGCGTGGCGGCTGGCTCTGTCTCCTCCTCCATCGCCTCCCCCATGGACTCGGACAGTTCGTCTCGGAACTCACCGTCGGAGTTGGCGGGGTCGTCGGTTGCGGGGTCTTCAGTTGCGGGGTCTTCGGTTGCGGTTGAATCAACCGCGTCTCGACCAATCGACCGGGCATCGTCAGGGTCGGTGCCACCGATGACAGCCGAGCCGCTGACCTCAACGGTCTCGGCGGCAATCGAGACATCGTCGCTGGAAGACTGGAACCGCAGATACCACCCGATTGCCGCCACGACGATCGCTGCGGTCAACGCCGCAACGAGCGGCCAATACAAACGATCGCTGGCGCTCGGCCGGTGTCTTGGCGAGGTGGACGGGCGGACCGACCCACTGCTTCCCCGCCGGTTGCGGTTTCTCGAATTCATGGGGACTCTTCTCCGTGGTTCTCATCCCGAGAACCCAAGCGCATACCGTCCGAGGATAGCCATTCGCCTTCCTCTAGCGAGGTCGGCCGACGCCGACAATCGCCCTTCCATCTCCGCTGTCGTCGGCACAAATCAGCCGCAATCAACCAGACGCCTCGGGAGCCACATCAATGATCGCAAAACTCGGTCGGGAACCGAAGCGAATCTGGGGGGCCTGCCCCCGTTCCAAACCCACCCCGGTGGTGACATAGAGGGACGCGCCGTTCACCTCGTGAAGGCCTCCGGCGCCCACCGAGGCTGACACCTCAGAGAAGGTCACCGGCGCGCCGAAAAGCGGAAGCGCAACCTGTCCCCCGTGGGTATGGCCCGCAATCACCAGATCCGGCACGGCGCCGTCAAGTTCGAAGACAACATTGGGGGTGTGCGCCAGAAGAATGGAAAAATCTGTTCGCTGCTCGGTGACGAACTCCAGTACGTCAGCTCGCCGAGGCGTGGCATCGGGGAACAAGGCCAATCCACCAATGCGGAGCCCCTGACCGTTGACTTCGGTTTCGATGCCTTCGTCCCACAGCACCAGGCCGCCGCCGGCCGCGCTGACCAGCCAGTCGTACCCATCAATGAAGTCACCGTGGCCTTCGACCATCACCACCAGTGGGACCCCGTCCACCAACCGCGCAATCAACTCCGCAAACTGGTCACGACGCTCCTCCCACTGGTCGCTGGCTTCCATCTGCCAGAGGTCGCCAGCCATGAGGACGATGTCCGGATCCGCGGCGATGATCCGGTCGATGGCGTTGCGTTCGTAGTCGCCAACGTCAGAGTTCTGAATGTCAGAGACCACCGCGAGGCGAAAGTTGTTGGTCACCCGCGGCGAGGTGAAGTTGACCTCGTCAACTCGCAACCAGAACGGTTCGACATGGGTCGCATAGATTCCGGTTGCGGCCAGTAATCCGCCGATGACCAGAAGCACCGAAGAAGCACCGCGTTTACCCGGTTCGGCCCAGGCCGTCAGTGCCCGGATCACCGCAGTAATCGGCAAACTGACCACCGCCGCCAGGTACAGAACGTGCACGATCCCAAAAAAGTCGAGGTTGTGCAAAGCCGCGGCCGCCATCGTTGTCAGGAACCAGATGACGGCGCCGGCCAACGCTCCGACAAACCAGTTGAATCGCCACCACAGCAGGCCCGACACACTGCCCGCAATCAACGACCCCACCAGCAACAGCGAACTCAGTCCCATCTGCCCTGAGGGTAAAGGCTCACCGCCACCAATACGGCTACCGTCGGCGTATGACTACCGCCCTCCCAGCGACCAACCCAAATCTTGTTCTGGTGGTGGACGACGAACCCATGGTCCGCGAGGTCCTCCGTGAGTATTTGACCCAGGACGGCTTCGAGGTGGTCGAAGCCGCCGACGGGTCACAGGCAATTGAAACCTTCACTGATCAGCGACCAGCCCTCATCCTGTTGGATCTGATGCTGCCCATCATGAACGGTTTGGATGTGCTGCGCCGGGTGCGAGCCATTGGAGATACGCCCGTGATTCTGCTGACGGCGCGAGGGGCCGAATCTGACCGGGTGGCTGGCTTGGAGTTGGGCGCCGATGACTATGTTGTCAAACCGTTCTCGCCGCGCGAAGTTGCGGCGCGGGTTCGTTCGGTGCTCCGACGGTCATCGGGTTCGACTGGCGGTCAGACCGAGATCACCTTTGGCGACTGCGTTGTGGACCTCGCACGCCGGACCGTCACCAGCGGCGGCACGGCCGTTGATCTCACCCGCAAAGAGTTTGATCTGCTGTCCCATTTCACCAGCAACCCCGGCCAGGTGATCGACCGCAACCGACTGCTGGCTGAGGTGTGGGGATCATCGGAAGAATGGCAGGATCCAAGCACGGTGACGGTGCACGTCAGCCGGCTTCGACAGAAGCTGGAAGTCGACCCGTCAAACCCGCTGCACTTCGTCACGGTGTACGGCGTCGGCTACCGGTTCGAGTCTTGACCGAGCCGCACCAACCCCATCGTGTTGGGTCCGTCAGTGACACCTTGCAGATCCACGAGGGGCCGCGAAAGGGTTTCAGCTGGCGGCTGATGGTCGCTGTTGCCTTGTACGCCGGTGCCGCCGCGGTGGCCGCATGGATCTTCACCATCCTCACCATGACGCCGTCGGGTGCGGAGCGAAACACCATCATTTTGATGTTTGCGGTCTTTGCGCTCGTCACCGTCGCCGTCGCGGCGGCACTGCAGTGGTTCACACTGCGCTCGCTTGACCGCCGCATCCTGGCCACGGCGCTCGCCGGCCCCCTCCTGGTCGCAGTAGCCACCTTGTTTGGCTCCCGGTCCATGTTCATCTCCGGGCATGACAGCCAGTTTGTGATTGTCCTGGTCGGACTGGCCACCGTCCTCGCCGTGGGAATCGTCCAGACGCTTGCTCGCCCTCTCCTGATGGACCTCGCACGCATTCGCCGCGTCGCCGAATCGGTTGGTCGTGGTGATCTGCAACATCGCACCCAGGTGCACCGCCCCGACGAGGTCGGCGATCTTGCGCACTCCGTCGACGCAATGATCGACCGGCTGGCCGCTGCGGAGTCGGCGCGGGATCGCGCAGAACGGGAGCGTTCGGTCATGTTGGCCTCGCTGGGGCACGACGCCCGGACGCCGCTGACGGCGATGCGAGCCGCATTGGAGGCGGTTCAGGACGGCATCTCGCCGGACCCGGACCGCTATCTGGCGAGTATCGAACACGACCTCACCGCCGTCGAGAATCTGATCGACAATATCTTTTTGTTGGGCCAGATTGAGGCGGGTCGGGTTGCTGTGAGCCCCGCGGTCGTGGACGTGGAGGGCCTGGCCCACATCTGCGTTGAAACCATGACCCCGCTGGCCCGACAGCGCGGGGTGCGACTCACCGTCAACTCAGCGTCCGAGGCCCGGGCCTGGGCCGACCGAAACGCGACGCTGAGGGTCCTGCACAACCTCGTCAGTAACGCCATACGTCACACTCCAGATCACGGTGAGGTCACCATCGCTGTAACCAACCAGAGCGCCAACCTGGCCATCTCGGTTGCCGACAGCGGCGCCGGTTTCGAATCGGGTTTCATTGCTGCGGCCTTCGACCAGTTCACCCGAGCCGAGGATGCGCGAGACCGAGCCCACGGTGGAGCAGGCTTGGGGTTGGCCGTCTCCAAAGGACTGGTGCAAGCCCAGGCTGGCACCATCGAGGCCAAACCGGGTCCCGGCGGCTGGGTGCAGTTCACCCTTCCCACCAAAGGCCTACAAACCAGTTCGGTGCCAGCCGCCGAGCCGACACCAGGCTGATTCGTCAGCACCTTGACGACTGCGATCTACCCTTGGGGTATGTCTGATCGAATTTCGGTTTCCATTACCAACGGCGTTGCCGACGTCCGCCTGAACCGGCCGGAGAAGATGAATGCGCTGGACGGCGCCATGTTCTCGGCGCTGCTGCAGACCGCGGACTCGCTGGCTGCCGAAAAGTCGGTCCGAGCCGTCGTGCTCTCGGGCGAGGGCCGGGCATTCTGCGCCGGTTTGGACTTCAGCGGCTTCACCGCCATGGCGAAGTCCTCCGATGACAATGTGGAAAGCGCCGGGCCGAATGCGCTTGGCGCAGAGCAGGAAGGCCGCATCACCCACCGGGCCCAGCAGGCCGTATACGGATGGACCCAGCTGCGGGTACCGGTGATCGCCGCCATCCACGGGGTCGCACTGGGCGGCGGCATTCAGTTGGCGTTGGGCGCCGACATTCGGATCATCGCTCCCGACGCGCGCATGTCGGTGCTGGAGATCCGGTGGGGCATCGTGCCGGACATGACCGGTACCCGGCGCCTGGCCGAGATTGTTGGGACCGACGTGGCCAAGGAGCTGATCTGGAGCGGACGCATGGTCGAAGGCACCGAGGCCGTACAGCTTGGACTGGCAACAAAACTTGCGGACGACCCACGAGAGGCTGCATTGGAAATGGCCAACGACTTCGCCAGCAAATCTCCGCAGGCCATTCAAGCCGGTAAGCGTCTGGCCAACGGCGCAACGCAGCTCGATGATGCAGCCGGCTTTGCGGCGGAACGGGCCGAGATCGCCGCGCTGATTGGCTCGCCCAATCAGGCCGAAGCGGTGCAGGCATACTTCGAGAAGCGCGACGCCACCTACACCGATCCGGAAATCTGAGCATGGCCAGCGGCTACCCGAAGTAGCCCCCGTCGTGCCCACCCGAACTATCAGCGATGATCGAGCGCTTTCCGTAGATGGGCGATGTGGTCGGGGGTGATGCCACAACAGCCGCCCACGATCTGCACGCCGCGTTCGATCCAACCCATGGCGTACCCGGTGTAGACCGCGGGCGGCACCACGTCTTCAAACACCCAGTTGGGCGGGATGAAGCCGCCGGATTGGGCGTAGGCCCCCCGCGGCAGATCCCCGGCGATCTGGTCCACCAGGTCGAGGCCGTCGGCCATTTCTGACTGCTCGGTGTGCATCAACATCACCGCATCCACGCCCTCGGTGCCAACCTCGACCATGTAGCGCGCCAGGTTCTTGTCGTTCCAGGCGGTGGTGAGATCACCGTCGGCATCCCGGAACGCTGACCACCCCATCCAGATCGGCAGGTCGGTTGCCCGGGCGCCGTCGAGCAGCGCTATCGAGTGCTCGGCATCACGCAGCATCTCCACCAGAAGAAGATCCGCGCCGGCGTCTTCCAGAATCAGGGCCTGCTCCCGATAGTTGGGCGCGGTCACCGAGACGGGCGGAACTTCCCGGTACTGATTGGTTGGCGACATCGATCCGGCGACCGCAACGTGGGTTGCATTGGTCGCCTCCCGAGCCGCAATCGCCACCGCGACCGCAGACCGATTTGCTTCTTCGAAGCGGTCACCCTCGCCCACCTGCTCCATCACGTGACGCGATGATGCGTAGGTGTTGGCGGCAATGACTTCGGCCCCGGCCACGATGAATGACTCGTGCACCGCCTGCACCAGGTCCGGGTGAGTGATGGTGCCGCAGCCACACCAGGCGCCGTCCACCATCGGCACGCCGACTCGCTCCATCTCGGTCCCGGTTCCGCCGTCCATGAGGACGACCTGACCCGTGGCCAGCCGGTCCGCCAACCGGGCCGCCGCCGGGGTCAGGTTCGTCCTACCGTTCATGCAGACTGATCTCGAAGGACCTGCAAGGCATCATCGGCGTGCTGGGTCATGTTTGTCTCACTCGTGATTGCGGCCAACAGCTTGGCGTCGGTCCCGATCACGAAGGTGGCGCGCTTGGATGGCAACGGGCCCATCCGCTTGACGCCGAACTGCTTGGCGATCGAGCGGTCCTCGTCACTGAGCAGCGGAAAGCCAAGGTTGTTGGTCTGGTCAAACTCGTTTTGCCGACTCACCGAGTCAGCGCTGATTCCCACTCGCTGGGCACCGAGTTCGGCGAACTCGGCCCCCAGGTCACGGAAGTGACAGCTCTGCTTCGTTCAACCCGGGGTCATGGCCTTCGGGTAGAAGAACAGGACCAGGGCCCCGTCGGCCAGCAGGCTGCTCAGAGACAGGGTCTCTCCCGCCTGATTGAGTGCCGAGAATTCCTTGACGATGTCGCCGACCTTCATGTTCCTGTCCATTCCGGTGCCCGCTTCTCAGCGAACGCCTTTGGTCCTTCTTTGGCGTCGTTGGAGGTGAAGACCCCCATCAACGAGTCCTGAACCGGCCAGAAGTCTTCCTCGGTCTGGTCGACCGCCGTCCAGATCAGCTTCTTGGATGCCGCAACCGCCAGCGGAGCGTTGACCGCAACCGCCTCGGCCAGCTCGATCGCCACCTCGACGGCGGTTCCCGGCTCGGCGACCCGAGCGACCATACCCGCGTCTTTGGCTTCTTCGGCCAGGATCGGATCGCCGGTGATGGCCATTTCCATGGCCCGGCTGAAACCAACGCGAGCGGGAAGTCGCTGCAAGCCGCCGCCAGCAGCAAAGAGGCCGACTTTTACTTCGCGGATCCCGAGTTTGGCACCCGCCGCCGCAACCAGAAGGTCACAGGTCAGGGCCAGCTCCAGACCACCGGCGACGGCGAACCCTTCGACCGCGCCAATCAGCGGCTTGTTTGATCCGTTCTTGATGAATTCCATCATCGGCCCAACGTTCTCGCCTTTGGCGAACGCCTTGAGGTCCATGCCGGAGCTGAAACCTTTGCCGGCGCCGGTCAGCACGCCCACGGTCAGACCAGGGTCGTTGTCCAGCTGATCGATGGCGGCGACCAGTCCGGTGGAGAGCGCGCCGTTGATGGCATTGCGGGCCTCCGGACGGTTGAGCGTGATGACCAGGATGCGGCCCCGTTGCTCGGTCAGTACTGCCGGCTCGCCGGCTTCGTTGGTGGTGTCGCTCACGGCGCCTACTTCGGAGGCATCCGAATGCCGCCATCCACGCGGATGGTCTCAGCATTCATATACGGGTTGGTGATGAGTTCGATGACCATCGAAGCCAGCTCATCGCCGCTACCAAGACGAGGCGGGAACAACACCGACTTGCCAAGATGGGCTTTGAACTGGTCGGACTGCTCACCTTCGCCGTAGATGGGCGTGTCGATGAGGCCGGGAGCAATGGTGTTGACCCGGATGCCGGCGACGGAGAGATCGCGAGCGATGGGCAGCGTCATGCCAACCACGCCGCCTTTGGAGGCGGAGTAGCTGTTCTGGCCAATCTGGCCGTCGAACGCGGCAACCGACGCCATGTTCACAATGGCACCTCGCTGGCCGTCCGCGTCGGGCTCCGTCTTGGCCATGGCAGAGGCGCAAAGCCGCAGCATGTTGAACGAACCCACCAGGTTGATGTTGATCACCATTTGGAAGATCTTGAGGTCCATTGGTTCGTTCTCACGATTAATGGTGCGACCCGCCATGCCAATGCCGGCGCTGTTGACCAGTGCCCGCATGGGACCCATGTCCGAGGCGGCCGCAACCGCGGCCAGTCCGTCCTCTTCGCTGGTGACATCAGTTTTGACAAAGATGCCACCGATGTCTTTGGCGACGGCGGCGCCTTTCTCCTCATTCAGGTCAGCGACCACAACGCGGCAGCCGAGCGCGGCCAACTGCCGAGCGCTGGCTTCGCCGATACCCGAAGCTCCACCGGTGACAACCGCGGACTTCTCATTCAAATCAAGTCGGTACATCAGGCGTCGATCCTCTCGATGATCGTTGCATTGGCGAGGCCGCCGCCCTCGCACATGGTCTGGAGGCCGTAGCGACCACCGGTACGTTCCAGCTCGTTGACCAGAGTAGTCATGAGCTTGGCTCCTGAGCAGCCCAGTGGGTGCCCAAGAGCAATGGCACCACCGTTGACATTGACCTTGTCCATATCGGCGCCGAGTTCTTTCTGCCACGCCATCGGGACCGAAGCGAACGCTTCGTTGACCTCGAACAGGTCAATGTCGTCGATGCTCATGCCGCTGCGTTCCAGGATCTTCTGGGTGGCCGGAATCGGACCTTTGAGCATGGTCACCGGATCGGTGCCGGCTACCGAGAAAGCGTGGAAGCGGGCTCGTGGCTTGAGGCCCAGCTCCCGGGCCTTCTCTTCGCTCATGATGAGCACCGCAGCTGCGCCATCGGTGATCTGGCTGGAGTTGGCCGCAGTGATCTTCGGGTATTCGTCACCAAAGGCGGGCTTCAGTTTGGCCAGGCCCTCAGCGGTCGTGCCGGGGCGAATGCCCTCGTCGCGATTGACCGTCTCGGTCCTGCCGTCAACTTCGACCTCAACCGGAATGATCTCATTGTCAAAGCGACCTTCGGCGCTGGCCTGCTCGGCCAGTTGCTGGCTCCGCGCCCCGAAGGCGTCCAGGTCTTCACGACTGAAGCCGTACTCGTCGGCAATCATGTGCGCACCCACGCCCTGGGGCGGGAGGTTGTTGTCGTAACGCTCGCGCATGCTCTTGGGGAAGGGGTGCCCCATCTCGCCTTTGACCACCGACGCACCCATGGGGGTGGTGCTCATGACTTCAACCCCTGCGGCCACGACGATGTCGTATGCGCCCGACATCACCCCCTGCGCGGCGAAGTGGATGGCCTGCTGGCTACTGCCGCACTGGCGATCGACGGTGGTGGCCGGAACCGACTCGGGCCAACCGGCTGCGAGTACGGCGCTTCGGCCGATGTTCAGCGACTGCATGCCAACCTGCATCACGCAGCCCATGATGACGTCATCGACCATTTCGGGATCGAGGTTGTTGCGCTCCTCAAGCGCCTTCAAGGTGAGTGCGGCAAGGTCGGCGGGGTGCCAATCCTTGAGCTGGCCGTTTCGCTTGCCGCCCGGGGTCCGGACCGCGTCGACGATGACTGCATTCTGCATAGATGATTCCTGTCTGTGAGTGACTTTGTTGAATGGGTGGTGATTTGATGGGCTAGTTGGATTTTGATTGGACAGCGGTGGAGTGAGTGGCGGGCGGGTCTTCAAGGATCTGATCCAGGTTCTGCTGGAGCCGTTCCAGGATGCGCGCCAGCTGTTGGCGCTCTTCCTTTGTAATGCCGGAGCGAAGCTGGGTGCTCAATTCGGCGTCGAGGCGACGAACTTCTTCACTCATCGCCCGACCGGCGTCCGTTACCGACACCTGCCACACGCGACGGTCAGCAGGGTCGGGGTCGCGGTGAATGAGTTGACGCGACTCCAGGTGGTCGATGCAGGTTCCGGTTGCCGCACGACCCAGTCTGAGGCGATCCGCAATCTGGGTTTGGGTGTGGGGTCCGAATTCGGCGAGGAAGGCTATGAGCGTTGCTTGGGAGAGATTGAGATCAAGGGGGGCGAACCGCCGATCGAAAGCCTGCCGGACGCTACGAGCGGTACTGACCAACCCGGGTTCAACCCGGGACCAGGGGAACCGGTTGCTGCGCATCACCTTCGACAAGTATTCCCCCACTCGATCTGTATCGGCGCCCCTCGATTTCCCCGGGGGCAGCCATAACGCTGGCTCCATTTTGTATGGAGTCATACTACATGGGGTCGTACCAATTCGTCGAACTCGCCGGCGGCATCAAGCCCACGCCGTCAACGCCACCACGCAACGGCGGTGTGGGTGCCCGGCGCCACTTCGGTGAAGCCTCCGTCGCGGATCTCTATCGACCCGGCGGGTGACTCTGAGCACAATCTCTCCCAGAGCTCCGCATCGGGGTGAAGAACCGTCACCGGCGAGCCGGCCCCAACCCAGGTTTCGCGGATTGCCACCTCGGTTGATCGCCACAGCACCTGCGCTGCGTGCGCGGATTGGGCGCCCTGTTTGCCCCACGACATGGGAGGATCGGGGGTGAGCGCAATCAGCATCGTGGTATGGCCCGTAGGTTCGAGCACCTCACTGGTTGGTGGTGCCGGCGGCAACGGCGACGACTGGATCTGCAGTTTGGTGAGCGGCGCCGGGATCTGATCCATCGGACAGGGCACATACGCCCGGACCGCGGCACTTCCCACCACCCGAGTCGCCCCCGCCGGCTCCTGGGCGCGTTTCCAATTGGCGCCCCGGGCCCGCCGCACGAGTTTGCGAATACGCCCCTCCTCCTGCCAGGCCGTCAGCGCCTCGGACCACTCGCCGCCATCGACGGCCCGCTCGTCCGAAATCAACGCGGTAACGGCCTGGGCCGCGGCGGCACAGATATCGGCCACCTCCGGAGGGTCGACCTTCTCAACCCGGGCCACCAGTTGCATCGCCCATTGGGAACGATCCGCACTCATTGAATGGACTGCGCCAGACGGCCCCACTCCAGGACATCGAGTTCTTCCGGGCGCGATTCGGGCTTCACCCCGGCGCGGGCAAACCCCTCAGCATCCACCCGCCCACCAAGGGACTTCCGAAGCATCTTTCGGCGCTGACCAAAGGCCTGCTTCACCAGCGAGAACATCACCTGAGGATTTGCCTCAACCGCAGGTTGCGGTCGGCGAATGATGCGCACGACCGCGGACTCCACCCGGGGCCGAGGCAGAAACACCGACGCCGGCACCCGCGCAACGACTTCGGCCGTCGCCCAGTACGCAACCTTCACCGACGGGATGCCATAGGCCTGCGATCCAACCGTGGCGGCCAGACGCTCAGCCACTTCTCGCTGCAACATCACGGTGAGGTCGGTGATCTGCGGAACCTCATCCAGCACATCCAAAACCATTGGCGTACCAACGTTGTACGGGAGGTTGGCGACCATGCGCCACGGCGAGCCCGGGCACACCTCATCCCACCGAAGCGTCATGGCGTCCGCGTTCACCACGCGAACCGCGTGGTCGCGGGTCTGCTCGGAGACGATGGCCGCCAGCGTGTCATCGAGTTCAACCGCCACCACCTGGTCAGCAATCTCGGCCAGCGCGACGGTCATCGCCCCCAATCCCGGGCCGACTTCGACCACCCGATCACCGGGGGCGGTGCCCGACAGGCGAACGATGCGATCAACGGTGTTGGGGTCGATCAGAAAGTTCTGGCCCAGCGCGCGCTTGGGCTCCAACCCGTGGGCCGCCATGAGCTCTGCTGTCTCCCGGGGACCCCGTGTCACGTCAGGGCAGAACTCGCCCACAGGTGGGCCACTGACCTTTGCCGCCCCACGGCTGGTCGTAGAGAATTTGCGCCATCTGGTCCTGGTCGGCCGGACTTGCAGCGTGAGGCAGGACGCCAATCAGATCCGGGCGGAACCGTTCGGCGATGAAGTTCCAGGTCACGGGCGAGAACTGGTAGGCCCCGTAGTAGCCGTTCCCGGTATTGATTGTGTAGTCGTTGGTCGACTCACACATCCGGACCTGAAACCATTGCTCGGCCGTCGGGCCGCCAGCAGCCGGCGGCGGAGTTGGCGTTGCCGCCTCCGTCGTCTCGGTGATGGTTGTGGACTCGGTGGTGGTTGTGGCCGTTGGTTCGGGGGTGGTAGTGGTTTCCGAAGTCGGCTGAGTGGAAGACAGGAAGCGGAAGGCAACCCAGCCGTCGATTGGTTCGGCCAGACTCACCCATCGATGCCCCTCGGCGTCATCCCACGCAGTGCCGGAAATGGTGACGACCTGCTCATCGCCGAGGACCGCAAGTTTGCGATCGGTGTCGGCAGGAGTGAATCGGATGTTGAGGCCCGTCTCGCCGTCCACCCAGTACACCCCGGAATCCACCACGTAGGTCTGCGATGCGTCGTAGACCCGCGACGTGAAAACCGCCTCGGCTGGGAGAGGTGTGACCGTCGGGTCGACAACGATGGTGTCTGACGCCAAGTCGACGGCATTCCCGCTGCTCACCGCGTTGGCCTCGCTGGTTGGCGTGACGGTTGCGGTCGGCCCCGTGGACATCGCCGTCGCCGTTTCACTGGCCGATTCTGCCGAGGTGACCGTCGGCGTTGTTGTGGGCAGGACGGGTACCGCGGTTGCTTGGGGAGCGGCCGTTGCTTCGGGGGTCGTTGTTGGCACCGCGGTGGGCTCGGTTGTCGGCTCCACCGTTGCGGTGGCGGAGACCTCGGCGGCCGGCTCCGCAGTAGCGGTCGGCTCCAGGGTGCCGGTGGCCTCCACCTCGGTGGGAACCGGAGTCACGGTTGGCGTGGGAGTTCCAGCGGGTTGAGGCGTCGCAGTCGGTTCAGGAGTCGCCGTGGGGGCAGGAACTGCGGTTGGTTCGGGAGCTGCGGTGGGTTCAGGAGTCGCAGTCGGGTCAGGAGTTGCGGTGGGCAGCGGGGTGGAGGTGGCGGTCGGCGTTGGCGGAACGTCGATCAGAGGCAGCGCCGTTGGTTCCGCGGTTGGCTCCGAAACGACAGCGGTGTTTGGAACGACCGGGTCCGGTACCACCGTGACTCGGAGTCCAGCGGCACTGTCGGCTTCGCCAACCCCAGCTTCGTCAAGCCCAGCTTCGTCAACTGCGGCCCCGTCAGCGGTCGTGAGGCTGACGGCCACATCAACATCGGAGCTGGCTTCGGGTAGACCAACCAACAACAGGTACGCCATGAATCCAACAACGGCCAGCCCCACGAAGCTGAAGAATTGGATGACGTGCTTGTTCGTCACTATCGGACCCTCATTGATTGCCTGTTCATTGACTGTGGTTCTCGGCGCACCGACGGTGCGTTGCTGCACCGACGGGGCGACCATCTCCGGCAAGCGCCGTGTCCGACACCACCAAGGTGCCGTAACAGAAATGAAATACTACCGACCGAAATATAGCCGAACTTCGGCGTTTAACAGCTTCGGCAGCCGTAATTCGATCACCAGACCCCTCGCAAATCGGCATGGTGCTGCGGTTTTGGTCCCTTCTTGCGCGAAAGAACCCGTTCGTTAAGGACAGGTAACGCTACCCGGCCAGCTTCGGATAGGCGGCGTGCGCGTTGTCCCAAGTTGCTGCCGCCAGTTCCGCCACCGGATCCTGGCCCTGGCCTTCGGGCCATTGCACACAGTTGCCGGCCAGAAACTCTCCAACCACGGTGACCCATGCCGGCTGATTCGGTTTACCGCGGTGCGGTACCGGCGCCAGATACGGCGAATCGGTTTCCACCAGCAGCCGGTCCACCGGAGTCATCGCCGCCGCTTCTCGGAGTTCGGTGGCGGATGCGAACGTGACAATGCCGCTGAAAGACAACCAGGCGTTGAGATCCAAAGCCCGTCGGGCTTCGCTTGGCCCGCCGGTGAAGCAGTGAAAGACAACCCGATCGGGAACCCCAACGGCCGCCAGAATGTCAAAGGTCTCATCCCAGGCATCGCGGGTGTGAATCACGAGCGTGGCGTCATGGTCGTGCGCCAGCCCAATCTGGTCCGCAAAAATCTGACGTTGCGCTTCCCGCGGCGAGTGGTCATAGAAATAATCCAAGCCGCACTCCCCCACGGCCACGACTCGCTTGCGTGTCAACAACGCGGCGATCCCATCGATCCCGGTGGATTCGGAACCGGCGTACCGCTCAGCTTCGTGCGGATGAATCCCCGCAGTCGCAAAGATGCGATCGTCGGCTTCGGCTCGCTCGGTGGCCGCCCGTGAACCATCGAGGTCACAACCGACGTCGATGAACTTCTCAACGCCAAGCGCCTCAGCCTCAACCAGCCATGCTGCCGCCTCCTCACCAAGGTGACAATGATTATCGATCCAACGGGGATTATCGATCCCACCGGGGTTATCGATCCAACGGGGATTGGTCATGCCAGATCAGCCCGCCTTGATGCGCGGGAACAGCGGCTCGCCGGCAACCAACGCAATGCCACCCGGGTACTGACCCCACGCCACGTCGTCGGGCACCCGCTGCTGATCCACGGTTCCGGACAAGCCAAGGCGACGCCAGGCTTCGGCGGCCGCCGTCGGAATCGCCGGGCTCGCCAGGATCGTGGCGATGCGCAGCGCTTCCACGGCATCGCCCATGACCGCGTTCACCGCCGCGCCAGGCTCCATCTTCCATGGTTCGTTGGCCTGGAGGTACTCGTTGGTTTCCCGCACCAGGCGCCATGTCGCTTCAAGCGCCAGGGCGGCGCGGGTCTGGGACCAGGCTTGGGTTGCATCGGCCACGCTCGCAGCCGCCACCGCCGCCAGCGGACTGTTTGGCTGCGGGGCTGGGCCAAGCCCGTCACACTTCTTGCCCACCACCGTGATGACGCGCTGCAGCAGGTTGCCGTAGGCGTTGGCGAGGTCACCGTTGTATCGGGTCAGCAGGTTTTCATAGCTGAATTCGCTGTCGGGGCCGAAGGGGTTGTCGCGCAGTATCGAATAGCGGAATCCGTCCACGCCAAACTCGTCGACCATTTCGGCTGGCGAGATGGCGGTGACGTTGCCGGACTTGGACATCTTTTCGCCGCCGAGCAACAGGAATCCATGAACCCGTACATCGGGCAGGTCGGTGACCCCTGCGGCCAGCAGCATGGCTGGCCAGTAGACACAGTGAAAGCGAAGGATGTCCTTGCCAATGACGTGGGTACACGCCGGCCACCACCGAGCAAAGCGCTCGGAGTCGGCGTCGTAGCCAACGGCGGTGGCGTAATTGATCAGTGCGTCGTACCAGACGTAGAAGACATGGTCCTGGTCCCATGGCACCGGAACCCCCCAGTCAATGCTGGAGCGTGAGATGGAGACGTCACGCAACCCACCGTTGATGATGCCCAGCGCCTCATTGCGGTACCCATCGGGGGCCACGGCGTTGGGATTGTCCTCGTACCACTGGCGCAGCGGTTCCTCAAACTCGGACAACGCAAAGAACCAGTTGTCTTCGACCATGTGCTCAGCCGGCCGTTGATGGACGCGGCAGTTGCCATCGTCCAGATCTTCATCGTCGTAGTAGGCCTCGCACCCGACGCAGTACCAGCCTTCATAGGTGCCCTTCCGGATCCAACCGTTGTCCTTGGCGGCGGTCAGCAGGGCCTGCACCGCCTGGTGATGACGAGGTTCGGTGGTCCGAATGAAGTCGTTGTTGGAGACGTTGAGCAGTTCCCAAGCTTCTCGGAATCGGGCCGAGTTGACATCGGCCTGCTCCAGCGGCGTCCGTCCGTTCTCCTCGGCGGACCGAGCAACCTTGAGCCCGTGTTCATCGGTGCCGGTCAGGAACCACACGTCTGAGCCCAACAGCCGATGCCAGCGCGCCATCGCGTCCGCGTTCAGCGCCGTGTAGGCATGACCCACGTGCGGCGCATCATTGACATAGAAGATGGGGGTGGTCACATAGAACCGGCTCATGAACGCACCGCCGGGCCGGGCGTGGTGCCCGAAGGAAGCAGCCATGGCCGAACGACGGCTCGCGTCGACCAGGGGTCATGGGGAACGAAAAAGAGTGTGACCGCCTGATCGGGGCCACCCGAAACGCTCCAGGTGGGATCGAAGGTCTCGATGGAACGATCCGCAACATCGTCTTCGATGGCATCCCGGACGCCGGTGACCGCCGCCGTGGCAAGTGCAACGCCGGCCGCATGTCCACGCAGACTTCGTCGGGGCTCGCCCGGCTCTACCACCGGCCCGGTGCCCAAGAGCGGCGATGTCAGAACGCGGTCAATGCGCTCCAGGATGTCGCCCGGGTACACCGCCTCAAGCGGATCCGGTGCGACGTCGACCTCGCTTGAGTCGATATCGCACGGTTCAATGTTGCGAGGGTTGATCACCCCGCCAGCGTACGCCTTCTGTCCAATGATTTTCGGCCTTCACCCGGCGTTCTCCGGGTGTCGCGTGTCAGAGATCGTTGGCCAGCTCATAGGCCCGATTCCGGGCCACGCCCAGCCGGGCCGCAACACTGGCAACGGCGTCCCGGGTGGACTCGCCATCGGCCAGCGCCGCCCGCAGCTCGGCCACGACGTCACCGTCGGTCGCCGCCTCGGGCGCCGGCGCGCCCGCAACGACCACGACCATCTCCCCCTTGAGCGTGGTCTGCGCGTCATCGCCAAATCGATCGGCGCCCATGGCCAGAGTCCCGCGCCACCACTCTTCGTGCAGCTTGGTCAGTTCCCGGGCCACCGCCACCGGGCGGTCCAGTCCACACACGTTGGCCAGGTCGGTCAGCGTGCGGCCGACCCGGCGGGGTGATTCGTACACCACAATCGTTCGACGCTCCGAGGCCAACTCCAACAGGCGTTCGGCTCGAGCGCGTCCTTTGCGGGGGAGGAATCCTTCAAACACATACCTGTTGGTTGGCAGCCCGCTGCCAACCAACGCCGTCACGCCCGCCGATGGGCCGGGGATCACGGTCACAGCATGTCCGGCCGCGATGGCGGCGGCCGCCATGACCTCCCCCGGGTCAGAGATCCCAGGCAGGCCCGCGTCGCTGACCACCGCCACACACTGGCCAGCATCCAACAGCTCCACAACCTTTTGAGCCGCGGCTGCTTCGGTGTGGTCGTTGGCCACCATCAACGTTCGCTCGGTGATCCCGGCGTGGGCCAACAGCTTGCCGGTTCGTCGGGTGTCCTCGCAGGCAATGACGTCAGCAGTCCGCAGGGTCTCCATCGCCCGCGGTGAAAGATCGCCAAGATTTCCAATGGGGGTGGCAACGAGGAACAAAGTCATGGCGCACTCTCTTGTTGAGCGTCTTGGCCACCATCGACTCCCCTGCGGAACTCCAGCGCATCGCCCACCTCTATGCCCAACCGGGAACAGGCGCCCGCCGGCATTTCAATGATGGCGTGGGATCGGAGTCGGGGTCGGCCAATCCGGTTTTCAGCCATGGTGACAATGTCGAGCACCTCAACGTGGCGCAGGCCGTTCCGCTCACCCGGGCGCTCGGCATCGGCATCCACGGTGCGGCGACAAAACACCACATCGATGGGGAACTTCATGCCCACCGTGTGCACCGACCGCGCCGGTACCAGCACCACCGCGCCATCGAGCGAGGTTCGTCCCAACAAGCCCCGCCGTCGCGTCCGGCGAGTGTCCATGACTTCGACCGACGCAAGTACCTGCTCGCCATAAACCAACCATGACATCGTCTCAGCTTGCCATACGCCGGGTGGCTCATGTCGTGCATCAAATGTCACGGTTCGGCCACGATTTCGGGCGGTGCGCCGTGTAACCGGCGTGTCCAGTGTGTTCACCACGGTGTTCCACCAGTGTTCCATCATGTGGAATGGGCACGCCATGCGGGAGATCATCGGCGCACCTTGAGCACGACAGGCCCTATGAATAGGGTAACGTCGAGACCGTCTTGGCGAGTCAGCGGTGTGCACGCTACGTTCTAAGACTCCGGGCAACAGTTGTACCCGGGACCGAAACGAAGTGAATAAGTGGGGGTATATGTCGACAGTGCACACAGACGCTGGCAAGAACGACGCTGGTAACAGCGATGCCGGCAACAACATGGCTGTTAAAGCAACACGGCTGGTAAAACCGGCATGAGCAGCGCTGACAAGATCATCGAACTTGACAGCGTCTACAAAATCTTCGGGCCGCAGCCTCGGGGCCGGGCGTTGGAATTGGCCAAGTCCGGGCTGACCAAGAACGAAGTGCAGGCCGCAACCGACCACGTTGTGGGCATGACCGATGTCAGCTTCGACGTGAAGCGGGGCGAGACCTTTGTGCTGATGGGCCTCTCGGGGTCCGGTAAGTCCACCGCCATTCGCACAGTGAACCAGCTCCATGACATCACCGACGGCCACGTCTACGTGGACGGCACCGATGTGGCGAAGCTTCAAGGCAAAGCGCTTCAGGCGTTCCGCCGGGAAAAGATGGGCATGGTGTTCCAGCACTTTGCGCTGTTCCCGCACCACAGCGTCATTGACAACACCGGATATGGCCTCAAGGTGCAGGGCGTGGACAAGTCATCCCGCGACCGGGCATCGCTCGAAGCCCTCGACCTGGTGGGGCTGACCGCCTTCGCCAACAGCTATCCCCATGAACTTTCCGGCGGTATGCAGCAGCGGGTTGGCTTGGCCCGGGCGTTGGCCGCCGACCCCGACATCCTCCTGATGGACGAGGCCTTCTCCGCACTCGATCCGCTGATTCGTCGCCAGATGCAGGACGAGATGCTCGCCATCCAGGAACAGCTGCAGAAGACGATTCTCTTCATCACCCACGACCTCAATGAGGCGCTTCGTATCGGCGACCGGGTGTGCATTATGAAAGACGGTGCCGTGGTGCAGATCGGTACACCAGATCAGATACTGACCCAACCGGCAACCGGCTATGTGGCTGAGTTTGTCCAGGACGTGGACCAGGGTCGGGTCATCGACGTACAGACCATCATGCGCGAGCCGGTCACCATCGATTCGTCGTTGGGCCTGGTCGCCGCGCTGGATGCCATGGGCGACCAACCCGGTGCCTTCGTGGTCGACGCCAACGGCCTGCCGAACGGCCTGCTGACCCCCGACGACGCCAATCGAGTGCTGCGCATGGGGTCCGATGACCTCAGTTCCGCCCTCCGGACTGATTTTGAGTCCGCCCGGCCGGACGCAACGTTCAACTCGTTGTATGCCGAAGCCGGACGAGGACTCGCACTGGCGGTAGTGAATGAGCAGGGGGCGCTCATCGGCGCACTTCACCCCCGGGAAATGATGGAAGAACTGGGACGAGTGGAGCGACTCGTTGATGGCTTCGAGCGAGAGGTGTTCATGTAATGCAGGTACTTGCACAAGACGAGGGGCCAGGGTTTTTCGACCCCGAAGTTCTCAACGAATTCCTGATTCCATTCGGTGAATGGGTCAAGCAGATGGTGTTCTGGACCGACCAGAACCTCGGCGACACCGACAACGCCATCTTCGACTTCCTCGGCATCATCCGGGCACCGTTCGCCTTCTTCATGGATCTCATCGTCTCGAAGGATCCGTCGATCAGCTCCATCCCCTGGGTTTGGGTTGTCATTGCCATGTTCCTGGTGGCCTCGTTCACCCGCAACGTCAAAGTCGGCGTGATGGTGGCCGCCATGTTGACCTTGTGCGGCCTCCTTGGCCCCGACTACTGGGAGGAGACCTCGCGGACGATTGGCATGATCTTTGTGGCGGTGTTGCTATCGGCAATCATCGGTATTCCGCTGGGCATTCTCTCGGGTCGCTTCGACTCGGTCTGGAACGTGGTCCGACCCACCCTTGACGGCATGCAGGTGGTGCACTCATTCGTGTACATGTTGCCGTTCGTGTTCTTCTGGGGCATCGGCGAAGTCTCCGCAACCATGGTGACGATGGTGTTCGCGCTGCCGCCGCTGGTCCGCCTCACCAACCTGGGCATCAGGCAGGTACCCGAAGATGTGGTGGAAGCTGCCCGAGCGTTCGGTGCACCCGAATCCCGTGTATTGACCGACGTTCAGCTCCCTCTGGCTCGTCCGGCCATCATGACCGGCCTCAACCAGACGCTGTTGCTTGCCATCTCCATGCTTGGCATCGCGGCCATCATGGGCGCCAGCGGTCTTGGCCTCCTGGTCTTCCGTGCCATCAACAACTCCAGCCCCAGCCTGGCCGCTTCGGCCGGCCTTGCCCTGTTCCTCGTCGCCGTTGTGCTCGACCGCATGACCCAGCCCGAAGACGGCGATGGTCAGAGTCTGTGGGCCAACGTGCGTGACGCATGGGCCTTCCGTAAAGACCCGGAGGGCATGTACAACGCCAAGATGGCCGACACCGAAGAGGCCGCAGCCGCTGCCGCAGCCGCGCTTCAACAGAACCTCGACGACGCAGGCGTTCCTGCGCCCGTTGGTCCCACCGAGCGCATTGCGCTGGTGGTTGCCGCGGTTGGTGGTCTGGTTGCGGGCATCAGTGTGCTGCTCCCCTGGGGCAACGACTCCGGTCTCATCTCCGGTTGGGCCCGCCGCATCGACCAGGACCTGGCGGGCGAGTCCTTCAGCGGTCTCGGCGCCTCAGGCGGGTCGTGGTTTGGCATTCTGACCCTCGCCTTCGGTGCGGTTGGAGTTCTCTGGGCGGTCTTCAATATGGTGAAGGTGCCCGCCGGAGTTCTCAGCGCACTTGCCAAACTGCAGGGCGTCCTGCTCGGCGCACTTGGCGTCCTGCTGGTCATCATGGCATTCCTCGGTTTGCTCAACATCGATGTGGGCGCCTTCGGCGACATCACCCTCGGCGTGTTTGCTGTACTCGCAGTGATCATCGCCGCCAACATCTATCTGGCCGGCATGGACCGAGCCGGCGCCGACGGCATCACCCTGGTGGGTTTCGGCGCTCTCGCCTCGGCCCTGGCCTACGCGCTGGTCGGCCAGAATGAGCTCAACGTCGCCTACTCGCACGGCATTGGCGTGTGGGTTGCGGTCCTGGGCGCCGCCCTTCTGTTGGGCGGCGGCCTTCTGGCCATGACCAAAGCCCCGTATACGCCTCGTCGGCCGCTTCCCGCCAACGTGTCGTGGGCTCGCATTCTTGGAGCCACCGCCGGCCTGCTGCTGGTGGTCGTTGGCGCCTTCTCCGGTTGGTCCTTTGACTCCCGCCAGGACGCGGTGATCACCCCGGAGATTCAGCAGGAAATTGATGACCTTCGAGCCGAGGCAGACGAGGATCCCACCAAGGCGCCAATCAACGCTTCGTTGATCCAGAACCTGGTCAACAGCGCTCGCAGTCAGGACGAAATCATCTTTGACGGCTTCCGCGGCGACGGCACCGGCTTCGGCTGGCTCTCGCTCGTCGTGTCCGCGCTGGCGGTGGCCGCATCGGCTGGAGCCGCTGGACTGCTCGGCGGTGGTGAGAGTCGCCGCTGGCAATTCTCCACCCTGGTCGCGGGCCTTGGTCTCGCCGTACTCACCATTTCTGTTGCGTGGATTGTGAGTATCGCTCGGGTCGCCGATCCCCGGTTCATTTCCGGCGCAGGGGCGTTCATCAGCGGGGTTGGTGGCTATGTCATCTACGCCTCGACCAAGGGCGTTCTGGCCGAATTCCGTCGGGCCCGGGTCTATCAGCAGCGTGGCCGGTCCACCTCAATTGATGGCGCCACCGCCCCGACCATCGTCGACGACATCTCTGTCGAACAGGATCTTGCTCTCTCGGGAGCAGGTAGCTAACACAAACGGACATTTGGTGCTGCTGTGTGCGGTGGCCCTGAACCCGAACCGAGAACCAAAACCCATACATCCAAACAAGACTTTGTCCATCGCGCCGCCGATTCGGGGGTGCACTGCACTACGGTCAAATTCGAAGATAGATCCCTGGAGGGGAAAATGAGAAGAAGCAAGAGCCTCTGGCTCGTGCTGGCTGCGTTCGCAATGTTCGCTGCCGCATGTGGCTCAGACAGTGTTGTAGATACCGTTGCCGACACCGCAAGTTCAGCGGCCGATACCGCTGGCGATGCAGCTGGCGATGTCGCCGACGCCGCCGGTGATGCAGCTGGCGATGTCGCCGACGCCGCCGGCGATGCCGCCGACGCCGTAACCGGCGATGAGGGCGATGCCATGGCTGCCATGCCGGGCGAAGGCGTGTCCGTAACCATGGCCCGTGCCGACTGGGCATCGGGCTACATCCAGGCTGAGCTGTACCGTCAGGTACTCCTTGAGCTTGGCTACGACGTAAGTAACCCTGCCGACCTTGAGCTCGGCCCCCAGCTCGCCTACCAGCAGATGGCCGAAGGCGAAATCGACTTCTGGACCAACAGCTGGTACCCGGGTCACACCACCTGGTGGGAGCAGGAGACCACCGACGGCGGTCTCTCCGGCGACAACCTCGTCAAGGTTGACGGTCTGTTCGCCGACTCCGGCGTTCAAGGCTGGCTCGTTACCAAGAGCTGGGTTGATGAGAACAACATCACCACCCTTGATGACATCAACGCCGACCCTGAATTGGCTGCTCAGCTGCCCGACACCGATGGTGACGGCGTAGGCGAAGTATTCACCTGCCAGGAGAGCTGGACCTGCGATGACATCCAGGCCAACCAGTTCGTGTTCGCCGGCTGGGACAACATCCAGCCGCTGAAGGCTGGCTATGACGCCATGTTCGCTCAGTTCGCTGACCTCGTGAAGGCCGGCGAGCCTGCGATCATCTACACCTGGACCCCAGCGTCCTACGTGACCCAGACCATCCCGGGTGTTGACGTGTACTGGCTCAGCGTTGAAGCTGACTCGGTCCTCGACGACTCCAACCCACTCGGTCTTGAGGGTGGCGAAAACCACGCTCAGCCTGTGCCGTTCACCGGCTTCGGTGCCGATGTTTGCACTCAGGGCCCAGATGGCTGCAACCTTGGTTGGGAAGCTGCTGACATTCAGGTCACCGCCAACAAGGCATTTGCTGAAGCCAACCCCGATCTGATCGCCATGTTCGAGCAGATGCGCCCATCGGTGGTCGACGTGTCGATCATGCAGGTTGACCAGACCAATGGCGACGGCTCACAGGCCGCGGTTGAAGACATTGTTGCCAAGTACATGGCCGACAACCGCGACCTTGTCGACAGCTGGAAGGCCATTGTGACGGGTTGATACCCTTTGTCCTGCTGCCTCACGATCCTCGCTTCGGCGATGCTCGGTTGAGGGAGTAGCAATTCCGCAGAAGCCGGGGCTCAGGCCCCGGCTTCTTGCGTTTTGCGGCTGCGGGCACCTTCGTGGCCCGTGATTGCACGTCAGGCTGAATTAGGGTGGGTCGATGGGATCCAATCGGTGTGTCACGTGTGGCCAGCCGACATCGGGATCCACTGGCGGCAATTCTCCTGAGTGGTTGGACCTCGGCAGTGAGGACGATCCGTGGGGCGCGGCATCGGACTCGTCCGACGTTGCTTCGTCCCGCCGGCCTCGCCTTATTGCTGCCGCCGCGGTGACGATTCTGGCGCTCTTTGTTGCGGGGCGGATCGCCTCGGCCCTGGTGTTCGGCGAAGACGCTGCAGAGGATCAGGCGACGCCGGTCGATGAAGTCATTGAGGAGGTCGTGGTTCCGGAGCCTGAAGCGGCACTGTCGGTTGCCGAGTTCTTCCGCACCAATGTGGACCAGGGTTCCACCCGGTACGCGGTCGCGTTTTCCCGGGGCGGTGAGGTGGAGGTGTTGAGTGCTGAGGGTCAGTCCTCGCCGGAACCAAGGACCGCCACCACCTTTGCTGAGGTCGCACGGTTTCCACTCTTCTCCGACGGCGAACAGACCTGGGGCATCAATCCCGAAGATCCCAACGAAGTCCTGGTGGCGTCAGCCAACTACCGGATCGTCAAAACCAATGTGTCCGGCGGCGTGGCCTACATGAAGCTGACCGCCGAGGACCAAACCCGCGTCGGCGTGTTGATGTTTGGGGTGTGGAACAGCCCCGAGCTGCGACTCTCCCCCGCCGACCGTTTGATACCGGTGGACACCTTCGGTGTGATCGTGGTGCCCGAGACCGGGGGGAGTTTCCTCATGGCCAACACCGAGCTGGAGGAGCTGACGTCGGCCAACATTCTGGACGCAACGTCATCCAGCGCGGTGCTGCGGCAATGCACCGACACGCTGGATTGCGTCACGATTGTGGCCAGCAACATCAACCCGCAAACGGACTTCACCGCCCTGGAGTCGACTGAGGGGGTGTCGTTGGTGGAAGTGGATCTGGACCCGGCTGCTTCGATTGCGGTTTCACCCGATGGCCGGTGGATAGCCACATGGTCACAGAACGGCCTGCGGATTGTGGACACCACTGACGGGTCCACGGGCGAACGACTGACCGTGGCGCCGCCGGAGCGAGTTGCCTGGGCGCCGGACAGCAGCTTCATCACCTGGACCTCCACCGGCCGCCTGCAGTTCACCCGCCCCGGCGAAACCGTGCAGGACGGACCGGTGCTGACCCTCGCTATCCCCGACGCCACCTTCGCCCAGTCCCTGGTCGTGACCGCCCGCCAGTAACCACGGGCCACAGAGCTGCGTGCCGAACGCTTCGGCCGAGCGGCAGCGAGGACGAACAATACAGAGCTGCGTGCCGAACGCTTCGGCCGAGCGGCAGCGAGGACGAACAATACAGAGCTGCGTGCCGAACGCTTCGGCCGAGCGGCAGCGAGGACGAACAATACAGAGCTGCGTGCCGAACGCTTCGGCCGAGCGGCAGCGAGGACGAACAATACAGATAGCCTTCACCGGGTTATGGAACGATTTGGGTTCGTCGGCCTCCCCAATGCCGGCAAGTCATCCTTGTACAACGCTCTGGCCGGCGGCGGTGCGTTGGCTGCCCCGTATGCATTCGCGACGACCGATCCCAACACCGGCGTGGCCAAAGTTCTGGATCACCGATTGGACAAGCTGGCAGTCATGAGCGGGTCGCAATCGGTGATTCCCGCCAGCGTGCAATTCACCGACATTGGTGGACTGGTCGAAGGTGCCAGCCAGGGCGAAGGCCTTGGCAATCACTTCCTGGCCGGTATCCGGGAGGTGGACGCAATCGTGTTCGTGTTGCGGGCCTTCGCTGATGGCAACGTGCCTGGCCCGGACAAGCCACTTGAACACCTGGCGGTCGTTGAGACCGAACTGAGCCTGGCGGACCTGGACAGCGCCGAGAAGCAGCTGTCACGCAAGAGCCGCCAGATGAAAGGCGATCGATCGCTGGCCGCGGAAGTGGCGGCCTTGGAGAAAGCGGTGGCCATTCTGTCTGAAGGAACGCCGCTCTACCGGGCCGGCCTTTCCGATGACGACCGCGATGCGCTCAAGCCCAACTTTCTGCTCACCAACAAGCCGGTGATGGCGGTGGTCAACGTCGGTGAGGACGAACTGGACCAGATCGACGGTCATGCGGCCGATGTGTCTGGCGAGTTGGCGGGTGCGGAAGTTCTTGGGATGTGCGTCCAACTCGAAGCAGAAGCTGCGCTGTTGCCTTTGGACGAGCGCAACGAGCTGCTGGAAGGTTTGGAGCTTGGCGAAGGGGCCCTGCCTCGCTTCGCCCGGGCCGCGTACAACCTGCTGGGGATGCGCACCTATCTGACCACGGGCGAGAAAGAGTCACGGGCGTGGACCTTCAAGGCCGGGTACACGGCGCCGCAGGCGGCCGGGGTGATTCACACCGACTTTGAGCGCGGTTTCATTCGGGCTGAGACCATCCAATGGGATGAGCTTCTCGAGTGTGGTTCGATGGCGGTGGCCCGTGACCAGGGCAAGCTCCGCAGCGAAGGCAAGGACTACCTGGTCCAGGACGGCGACGTCATCGAGTTCCTCTTCAACGTTTAGCGCGTGCGGGTCGTTTGACTTGGCTGCCGCTCAGCCGAAGCGTCCTACATCCCGTTCGACCAGCTGAACTCCTCGACCAGACGATGGCTCTTCCAGCCGTCGGCGGTGCGCACCAGTTCGTGGTTGTACCAGCCTCCGAGGGTGAAAAAGGCGCCGGTCTCCCCCTGGGGCGCAGCGAATTGCATGGGGTTGAGGAACATTGCCCGAACTGTTGCTGTATCTCGTTCGATGGCGACTTCCTGATTGGTGATCATGTGTTGGCTGGCCGAGAACAACGCCATTGATTCGGTCAGGAAGGTCACGACCTCATCCAGGTTCCCCGCTGCTCCCCCAACCGCGGAGTAGTCGATGGTGGCGTCCGAGGTGAATATCTTGCGATACGCCTCCCAGTCCTTGTTGTCCACCGCGGCTGCGTATCGGGTCAGCAGGTCGGTGATGTTCTGGCGGTCCATGAGGTAACTGAGATCAGTCATGGAGCGACGGTAGCTCAGCGCCAAACGGTTATCCGCCGCTGAGCGCTTGTTCGATATGGGGCGACCCCCGCTAGGATTGTGCAAATGTCGAAGCGCACCTCCCGCAAGAAGGCCAACGTTCGTCGGAAGAAGGCCAATCATGGACGCAAGCCCAATATGGGCCGAAACTCCTGA
>Ga0209187_1000731_pt1 | contig 49475 bp, 40 predicted proteins | sample BantaG_FD_187430 | JGI IMG/M metagenome (GOLD analysis project Ga0209187, IMG submission 187430) | Marine algal microbial communities from Bantry Bay, Ireland - BantryBay_4 metaG (SPAdes) (version 2) | ecosystem: Host-associated > Algae > Red algae > Unclassified | place: Bantry Bay, Ireland...
TTAGAATTGTTCAAAATGGATCAAGGCAAAAAACGTAGGCGAACCCATAGGTTCGGCGAGGCTTTTTAACGAAGGAACATGAAGAACAAAATAAATAATTACCGTCATTCTAAACTAGAAGTGGTATAATACTATCCATCTTAATAAACTAGAATATGAGGCAGTCTTTAAAGTTTTGATGACCATTGTACGCTAATTTGCAGCACACGAATTATTCTTACTAATATGAAAGGTACATATCGCAATTTATTTTTAATGAGGGCACTACAAATAAGTCAAGCTACTATCTAATTGTCTAAGCTACTTCTATTTCATAATCATCCTCCGGGAAAGCTTCCCCTGTAATACAAGTGAAGCAGCTGTTTCCCACAAAGGCGGAACCTAGAATCCAAATATCCTCGCCACAAGAACATTTGATACCATTCTTATGATCTTTCATCGCACTGCTTAACTTTTCTCGCACCTTTTTTTTAGATTCGTTAGGATTGTTTTTTAAGTGGATTTTCAGGTATGCTTCTAGAGGAATAGTTGTAAATGCCATGTATTATTTGTTCTAATCTAAGGCTTAAAATTGATTATAAAATTAGTGAAAATATAAATTCTGACTAATATAATTTTAGATTAAAGTAATAGCACACTAAAAAATAACTTCCTATCCCTTGAGAGAGCAATCTCCATTCCTTTTATTGTGACTCTATCTGCAATTATGCAATATATTTCTATTTTTTGCGCAGATCCTAACAATTTCATAAAGCTTAAAACCATCTGCCTTGAATCTAGTAGTCAGCTTGATCTCTGAATGATTCGATTTTAAAGCTTGCAATCCTATTTTTTAGGGACTATTAAGAAAGTGCGGGGGATATTATGACTATTAATAATTATACTAGTTCCTAAAACGTGAGAGCTTAAGTTTATAAAATACGAAATCTAGATAATCATATAATTTTTGAAGATTTAATTCAGCTATTTTGACATACATATAAAATTTACAATTTCATTCAACCCGAAAAAGACCCTGTTTATATAATTTATGACCTCGTTTAGCTTTATTAGCTTGAAATTCCCGCGTGCTACACTTAAGTTTATAGTATAAATCAAAATACAATGAAAATACTACTATCTCTTCTTAGTTTGTTATCCGTGTTTGTGGTCAGCCTCAGTGCTCAGAATAATATAGATGTAATGATAACAGATCAATATTCTGAACCTATATTTTTTGCTACAGTGGCTCTTTATAATGGGGTAGACAGTACACTTGTATCGGCAGAATCTACTAACGACGAGGGTGTAGCATTATTTGAAAATGTAAACGCTGGACAATACTATCTTATATCAAACATGCTTTCTTATGAGAATGCTACCAAGGACAATCTTGTAATGGAGGGTGAGAATATTCTAGTAGAGATGAAGATGGCACCAGATGCTAACTTAATAGAAACTGTAGAAATAAAAGCAAGCGTACCATTGCTAGAACAAAAAGCCGATAAGCTAATTGTAAATGTCAGTGATAATATTACAAACACAAGTGGTAGTCTTCTAGATGTGATGAAGAAGGTTCCAGGTATGTTAGTCATAAATGATAGGTTATCGATGGCAGGATCAGGAACGCCTACCATACTGATAAATGGGAAGTCAACGCAGTATATGGATGTGCAATCATTACTAAGAGATATGCCAGGAGAAAATATCAAAAAGGTAGAAATTATACACCAACCAGGTGCTGAATATGAGGCATCGGGAAGTGGACCTATACTAAATATTATACTGAAGAAAAATTCACTTTTTGGAACGAATGGATCTGTTTCTGTTGGTGTAGGAAAAGGAGAATTATGGGATTATACGACAGGGCTAAATCTTAGTCATTATTCTGGTCCCATTAATATTACTGCGGGACTGGGCGTAGCTCAAAACGCTTATGTAGATGGGCTACTGATCGATAGAAGATTAAGTAATATATCACCTGCAATAGATGGAACCTATGAACAACGAAATAGAGATGCTGCGACACCACTTACGAGTAGAGCTAATATAAGAGTGGATGTCGATATGACTTCTAGGCATAGAATAGGTGTAGATGCAAAATATTATAATAACAATAACCAACGTATTGCTACGAATGATACAGAAGTAGATTTAATTTTAGGTCAGGACTACAAGTTAAATACCGAAAATGATAAGGACAAAAAATGGTCTTATACTGCTGTAAATCCATATTATATATTTGAAATAGATACAATGGGACAGAAGCTAGAATATGATGTTAATTATGCTCAGTACAAACCAGATGATGTTAATACTCTCAGTACTACAAATTCACTGAATTCCAATGTAGACAAGCAGAGGTACACTCAGCTAGGAGATACTAAAATTCTAGCTACCTCTGCAGATTATACGAAGCCATTAAACAATATATTTGAACTGAAAGCCGGACTTAGGTATAGTTTTGCGGACCTTGATAACGATCTGAATTCTGAGTTTACAGATGTAAATGGAGACTGGCAAAATAATACGCAGCAAAGTAATCGTTTTCTTTTTGATGAGCGGATTTATTCTGCCTATACTAAGCTATTATATAATTACGGAGACTGGACAGGTACGGCTGGATTAAGATATGAAAATAGCCAATCGAGAGGTCGATCAGAAACCATAGACAGTACCCTAACTAGAGATATTTCTAAGTTGTTTCCTAGCCTAAGTTTGACAAGAAAATTAGGTTCATCATTTGCCTCTACATTATCATATAGTTATAGAATTGATAGACCTAGATATTCTACATTAAATCCCTTTGTGTACTATTTAGATCCATTCACTTTTGAGACAGGAAATCCTAATATTAGACCTGAGTTAACACACAGTGCAAAGTTTACCTTGAGTATGGAGGGACAACCTTTTTTTAATATTGAGTATAAAGAATCAACAGATGCTATAGTAGAAGTCACTCGACAAGAACCTGATTCTGAAGAAGCGTCTAAGACGGATGTCAATTTTGATTTCCAATCAAACCTTAGCGCAAGTCTATTTTTCCCACTGGACTTTATCCCTGGCGTTGCAGGTGGATACGGAGGGGTTATCGTAACTAAAAATAATTTTACATCATTTTTTGGTGATGCTAATTTTGAAAGAACGAAGTGGAGTACAACTGCAGTTATACAATTAGAGTTTGAACTGCCACTAGATATTAGTGCGGAGATCGGAGGATGGTATAATAGCGGAGAGCAGGAAGGTATTTTTAACTCAGAACATATATATGGTAGTAGTGCAGGTTTTTCTAAAAAATTCTTGAATAATAAAGCTAAATTGAGTATTGGTATAGAAGATTTTGTATACAGATTTTGGCATGCTAATGTTGATTACCAGCAGGATATAGACATCGTTAGTACATGGCAGGCACCCACAGTAAGTGTTAGGTTTAGTTATAAATTTGGAAATCAACATTTGAAATCGAGAAAGAAAAAGAGTGGCAGTGCTTCAGAAGAAGTAAGAAGAGCAACACAGAAATAATTAGGGTATGAATCTTAAGTTTACCAAGTCTGACTTTTATATTTTAGTAATATTCTATTTGATGGCTATACCTATTTCTTTATATGGAATGGATTATAGTGAGGGATGGACCATTCCAGTAGCAACCACATTTATTTACATGATATTTAGTATTATATCTTTATATGTAATCGTCTATGTGTTATTCCAAAAGTTCTTCCCAGAGAAGAAATTAGCTGCTCTTCTTATTACTGTAGTCACCTTTATGGTCTTATTAGGTTCGGCGGAGATTTGGGTATATAGATGGTTAAATGATAGTGAAGGCACTATTCATAGTCTTTTTCCTTTTGTCATGATAGCGCTTGAGTCTACTTTAGAGAACTCAGGTATTTTGTTGGGCATTTTTTTAGGAAAGAAATTTTATGATGTTCAGCTGGATTTACAAGCTAAAGAATCTGAAAAAAAGGAATCAGAACTGAGGCTGTTAAAATCACAAATGGATCCGCATTTTTTGTTTAATAATTTAAACACAATAGACTCATTGATCGATACAAATCCGCAGGTTGCTAAAACGTATCTTAATAAATTATCTAAGCTATACAGATACCTTGTTAGAACCAAGGATGATGAAGTGGTAAGCCTAGAAGAGGAATTAGAATTTACAGAAAACTATATTTATTTATTAGAGCAACGATTTGGAGAGGCCTATATTTTTAATTTGTCAAATAAACACAAATTTGAGGACCTGTTTATCCCTCCAGGAGCTTTACAAACTTTAATTGAGAATATTGTGAAACATAACCAGGGGAGTAGTGCAGTTCCTATAATTACGGAGATTAGCATAGATGAAAATAGAGTGTCTGTGATTAATAATTTAATACTAAAGAAGCGTAAGCGAGACTCTTTTGGTGTAGGCTTAAAAAATTTGAAGAAGCGCTACAAATTTCTTACAGACGAACCAGTTATTATAGCTTCTGATGAAAATTATAGGGTTTCCATTCCTATACTAAAAGCTGTAAATTAATGAAGGTACTTATATTCGAAGACGAGATACCTGCTTATAATAAGCTAGTGACTTATGTCAATAACGCTATCACTAATGTGAAAATATTAGGATGGGCAAGATCCGTCAAGGAAGCAGTAGTATTGATTAACAATCACGAGGACATAGATTTAATTATATCAGACATAGAATTATTGGATGGCAATTCTTTCGAAGTTTTCGAAAACCTAAAAGTAGAGTGTCCGATCATATTTAGCACTGCCTATGATCAGTACTTGTTTAAGGCCTTCCAGACGAATGGTATAGCATATCTGCTAAAGCCATATTCTGAAAGCAACTTTAAGGAAGCTTTAGAAAAGTATAATGTTTTATTTTCTTCTAATCATAAGATTAATCTGGATAAGAATGTAATTGCAGAATTAAGAAATATTATAGAGGGCGAAAAGAAAACTTATAAAAGACGCTTTAGTATAAAGAAGAAAGCAGGTATTAAAATATTAAATGTAGAAGATATAATAAGCTTTGAGGCGAGTGGTGATTTTAGTATAGCCTATGATCTAGAAAAGCAAAAGCATATAATAAATTATTCCTTAGGAGATATAGAAAACAAAGTCGATCCTGCGCAGTTCTTTAGAATCAATCGAAGTGAAATTATAAATATAGATTTTATCGAAAAAATCGAACCTCATTTTAAAAACCGCTTGGCTATTAGCCTGAAACATCGCGAAGCATTTGTTTATACTAGCGGTAATAAGACACCGATGTTTAGGACATGGCTGGATAGTTGACAATATCATATTTCAGATAATTACAAATCCGATAAATCCGGCTCATCCTTTTAATACCAATTCTAGTTTAGAATGACGGTAATTATTTATTTTGTTCTTCATGTTCCTTCGTTAAAAAGCCTCGTCGAACCTATGGGTTCGCCTACGTTTTTTGCCTTGATCCATTTTGAACAATTCTAAATCCTTTTCCGTCATCTAAAACAAAATTGGTATAAATTCGTGATTCCGACAAAGATAAATAGAGGTCTGTCTAAAATGAACGAACCGAAACATAGAAAAGATGTATATAGATTAAAGCAAAGTTGCTAGGACGCTCTGATGATTAGTTTTTTCCGATCAACATATTGCAGAACTTAGAAAAGTAATCAAATTAGGAATTGCAAAATGGTACAAATCTGCTCTTCATTCAGGTATTGAATTTCCGAAAGTATTACAATTGTCGATGTATATTCCTGAGGCATTAACCCACCTGTTCCTGAAAGGTGACCCACTTAAACGAAGTGTGGGTCAAAGGTATAAAGTTGACTTAATAAATTCAGATAGTATATTATTCCTGTAGGTTGACCCACTTATATTTTGTAAATTCCTGTAAGCTGACCCACCCCATTCTTAAGTGGATAATAAATATACTAAAAACTTTTTCTTAGGCTTTTCCTTGTAATTCTATCTATATCACATCTTAATCAAACGGTGAATCTCTGAAGACAAATCATGGAAAATTACTCTTATCGTATAGACACCTGAAATCGTACTTATTATATTTAATAGGAGACTACCTGTCATAAGGCTCATATCATTACGATGTTATTCGACAATAATTTTTCGCAGTCTCTGATCACCGTCTAGATCTATTGCTAGTATATACATACCGGGTCTTAGTCTATCTAGATTCAGCATTATCATTCCAGATCTTATTGTCTGAATTGTATTTGAGTTCAACTTGTTTCCTCGGATATCATATAAGTGTATTTTAAACCTGTCAGAAGATATTTCCCCTAGAGAGATATTAAGGATATCTGAAGTAGGTGTCGGGAATATTTTAATAGCATCTAAATAAGTAATTTCTTTATTAGATACGGTGCTTGTATTTATATCGATTGAAGTAGTATCACTGCCACATGTATTTGTTACAATTAATGTGATATTATATATGCCCTGCGTTCCGTAGGTATGAATTGGATCAAATTCATTAGAAGTATTCCCATCTCCGAATTCCCAAAGATATTGGGCACCTATTGTAGAGTTGTTGGTTAAAGAAATTTCATTATTTAAATTTGAAACTGTGAAATCGGCATTTGGTAAATCCTCAATAATTATTTGTTGGCTGTATGGAACTGATTCACAAGCTAATTCATCCATGATACTAAGAGAAATTGTTTTGATACCTGCTGTAGACCAAGACGCCATAAACAGATCGGTTCCAACAGGAAGTGGTCCCGTTGGATTTTCATCAAAGCTCCAATTGTAAGTATAGGATGAGTCCTCTGGAGTTAAAACCTGTACAAGTACTTCTTGATTAATGCAAGTAACAGCATCTGTAGAAAACAATGCTGAAGGGATTTCTAATAGTTGGATATTTTCACAGAGTTGCGAGCTTTCTATACCACAGCTATCTGTAGCACTTACACATATCGCTGGGGAAGATGTACCTGTCCAATCTACCGTGATTTCGCTAGTGCCTTGACCGGCGGTAATTGAACCATCGGAAATATCCCAGATATAATTTATCCCAGATTGATTTATCACCATATAAGATTGAATAGGTGCAGTGGGGCAAATTGGTGGAAAAGAATTATTGGCAAAGCTCGGAATATCTGGTTGAGTAGAGAATACTAACTCCGATCCAAAAAAGAAAGAACAATGGAATATAGGAATTTCAGTGCTGTCAGGATTCTCCGGTCCGATGGCAGTAATTACTAGATCAATTAGAATAGAGTCCATGGGATTCACGATTAATGTTTCGTCATTATTGTTGTTATCTGTAATAGTAATACCTTGAGATTGCCATTCATAAATGAACATCACACTGTCTTGATCTACAGGTAGAATTACGGCTGATGGTTCAAACGAAATTTCAATCATACCGTCAGAACATGCAGATTGAGATAGATCTCCAACCATTTCGATAATATGTATGGTAAGATCTACTAAGGAATCACAACCATTAATATCTGTTATAAACTCTGAAGGGGCGTCTTGAGTAAGGTTGACCTTTAGACCATGAGGAGTAGCAATGTCAATATCAATGCCATTGTAACTAAAAAAATCCAGATCTTCTGGACAGAGATAAAATACGGGTTCGCCAAAAGGTGACTGTGGGTATATATCATATATCAATGATTGCGTGTATGCACAGCCACATTCGGTAAGAGCATTATGAAAAACGGTTTCTGTAATGATAGAACCAGTATTATTTAATGGAGCATTAATATTTTCCCCTAACCAGCTTACTGTACTTGGGAAGAAAGTCTCTCCTGAACAAACTGTATTATAATTCAAGATTTCATCATCTGTATCTAATACAACAAATGTTGTTGTATCTGATGCAAACGAACACCCATTAGAAACTACATAACTGAATGTATACTCCCCAGATGAAGCGAATGAATACTCTAAAACGACATCATCTGAGGATATTGTCTCTATACTGTCTGGACCTGTTATGTTCCAATCTGAATCTGTATCTAACATTTCATAACCCTCAGGTGCTAACTGCACACTTGCACCAGTACATAAAGGGAATCCGTCTATATTAGTATCGCAGTCGTCAAGAATTACAACTGGCGCGTTAGTAAGTTGAAATGATGAATATGTACCAATGATATTAATTTCAAAATCACAAACAGAACCAGCACAACCATCAAAGAAAACAAAATAAGTTTGACCCGCAACGAAAATTGCATCAGAAGTTATAATCCCTTGTTGGCAATCTGGCACGCACCATACCGGATTGATATAACTACAGTCATCATAAATCCCCACTTGCATGCCTGAAAATTCACCTGCTATGGTATCACAATTTGTTGCTGTAATTTCTAATTGAAAATCACCCGCACCTGCTACAAAAGCAAACCAAGTCATGTTATGAACAATTCCACCTGTGCCGCTGCACAAAGGAGCAGGACTGCCACTTGTTGGTATCTCAGAAAACATAGTCCCTGAAAAACCATCTATAAGATTTAAATCGCAGATAGTAGGAATAGATCCATTTTCTATATCGTGACATGAAGTCGTAAAAAATTGTTGTGCCTGTGCTTCAAGGTCCAATGTGCAATAAGTAGAAAATATACTGAATATTATAAAGATTAATTTTTTCATTTTAATGGCTTACTAATGAGTAAATGATTTAAAATGAAAGTACAACATTAATATCAAATATCAGTAATTTGTATAAACGGAAACGATTAACTTTACTGTAGTATAAAAACCACTTATTCATCATCTCTCTAATAGGACTAGTTTCTTGATATTCGCTAAGAAAAAATCGCCTATGATTCTTAACGAAACAAGTGTGAATAGTATTAGCGGTCTTGGCCGCTGAAAATCGCCGAATAACAGAAACAGTAATTTAAAAATCGCTTACAAAAAAAAATCGCCTCCGTTTCTTAACGAAACTTCGGCGATTGTAAGCGGTCCGGACGGGACTCGAACCCGCGACCCCCTGCGTGACAGGCAGGTATTCTAACCAACTGAACTACCGAACCATTTATCTTTGGTAGTATTATTTTCTTTTTTATCTCAAAGCCATTGCTTTGGTTCTCTTTATAGGGGTTGCACTGCAAAGATAATATAATCTGTATCTTTTTGTGTGCTGGATTCTTCTACAAGAACATCTTAGAGCGCGACAAAAGTAACAAGCATTTTGATGATTACCAATATTTTAAATTAAAATTTAAAAATAAATGTCATTTTCCTTTATCACAGCCTTTGAAATGCTATTTTTGATGGTCAACTATTACTAACCAGTATCCATATATGGTATTCCTAGAATTCGAAAAACCGCTCGAAAAGCTCCATGAGCAGATGGAAAAGATCAAACAAATTGCCGAAGAGGGTGATATTGATGTAAGTGACAAGATCAAAGAGCTAGAAGTCAAAATCAAGAATAAGAGCAAAGAGATATACTCCAGTTTGACTGGATGGCAACGAGTACAGTTATCTAGACACCCAGAAAGACCCTACAGTCTATTTTACATAAAGGAGATGTGTAATAAGTTTATCGAACTTCACGGAGATAGAACCTTCGCGGATGATAAGGCCATCGTAGGTGGCGTAGGGAGAATTGCAGGACAGTCTGTCGTTATTATCGGTCATCAGAAAGGAGTGAATACTAAGATGCGTCAGTATAGAAACTTCGGAATGGCTAATCCAGAAGGGTATAGAAAAGCCCTGAGACTAATGAAACTTGCAGAGCGTTTCAATCTACCCGTTGTATGCCTCATCGATACACCAGGTGCATATCCTGGTCTAGAAGCGGAGGAAAGAGGACAGGCAGAAGCGATAGCAAGAAACTTGTTCGAGATGGCACAGCTGAAGGTGCCGATCCTATGCTACGTCATAGGAGAAGGAGCTAGTGGAGGTGCTCTAGGTATAGGTCTAGGAGATAGAATATTCATGATGGAAAATACATGGTATTCTGTTATATCACCAGAATCTTGCTCGTCTATATTGTGGCGAAGCTGGGATTATAAAGAAACCGCAGCCGAGGCACTGAAGCTCACCCCAGATCATATGCTAGAATTTGGGATTATAGACGAGATATTAAAAGAACCACAAGGTGGTGCCCATGCTGATCCTGAAAAGATGGCTAAAATATTAAAATCACACATAAAGAAAAGTATAGCAGAATTATCTGAACTTACTCCTGAGCAAAGAATCCAACAACGGTTAGACAAATATGCAAAAATGGGAAACTACAAGATTGTAGAAAAGTAATACTATGCTCGATAGATTTTCACATTTCTTTTTCAGAAAGGAAATGGATAAACTAAGTCCTAGACAAGAGCCAGGACTATTTTCTGATAATAATCGTGTGCTCTATCTCATAGATGGTAGAGAAGAGAATCTTCTTTTTGCAACTGAAAAACTTATTGACAAAAGAATATCTAAAAAGCTGGTGCCTTATAGCCTTATACTTGGTCATCAGATGATGGATGCGCAAAGTCAGCATAGATACTGTTATACAGAAAAAGACATCACTTGGAAAGGTATTCCGACAGATGATATGCTTTCTAAATTTATAGCACAGCCCTTTTTCTTGATGATCGTATTTGCTTTTATCTACAGAAGAGATTTTGAGTACATCATCCGTAGGGCAAATTGCAAAATGAAAATAGGACCCGCTATATTAGATGGTATGTACGACTTAGATATCGAAATAGATTTAAAGAACAAGCAAGATCCGAATATGCTCTTAGATGAGATTCAGAATTTTTGCCCAGATATTATTCATTATGAGCCATAAAAAATTCGAAGGTACAGGTGTAGCATTAGTCACACCTTTTAGAAATAGTGGGGTAGATTATCCAGCATTAGAAAAACTCATAGAGCATGTCATTACTGGTAAGGTAGATTTTCTAGTACCGCTAGGGTCCACTGGAGAATCCGCCACGCTCAACGAGGAGGAACAGCGTGAAATACTAGACTTTGTTATCCAGAAAAATAACGGCAGAAAAGCCATCCTAGCCGGAAACTTTGGAGGTAAAAATACCTTAGAATTATGTAAAAAAATAGAGGCCTATAATTTTGATGGTATAGATGGTATCCTATCCTCTAGTCCTGAATACTCTAAACCTAATCAGGAAGGAATTTATAGACATTACATGGCACTTGCTGAGGTTTCAGCAGTACCCATTATGATCTATAATGTACCTGGTAGAACGAAGTCAAATATAGAATGGAATACAACTATAAGATTAGCTAAGGATTCTACTAATTTTATAGGAATCAAAGAAGCATCAGGAGACCTCATCCAAGCAACACGAATTATAAAAAATAGACCTGAAGGATTTATCGTTACCTCGGGGGATGATGAGGTGGCACTTCCGATGATAGCCTGCGGTGGTGAAGGGGTAATCTCGGTCATAGCTAATGCCTTTCCTTTAGAGTTTTCTACGATGATAAGGCTAGCACGGGAAGAAAATTTTGTACAAGCTAGAGCATGGAACTATAAAACGTACGACTTGCATAAGTGGCTCTATATAGAAGGAAACCCAGTAGGGATAAAGTCTGCCCTGGAACAAATCGATATTTGCACAAACGAGGTGAGATTGCCACTATGCAACATGGATGATGATAATTATATCAAATTAGCAGAAGTGGTTAAGAAAATGGTGCAAGCACAACATGTGTAAAACATGGACTTTCTAAAATTTGTCATAGAAGAAAATAAAGGGTTTTTTAACAAGAAGTACAGTATCAAAGACGACACAGGAAGAGAGGTGGTAAAGGTAGAAAGCAAATCTGTATCTGCTGTTCAGAAAATGCTTTTCCACTTCATCGATTTCCCTGGTCTCAATTATCGTATCCAAAGAGAAAGTTTTTTTAGCTCTAAGTTCCAAATTTTTAATGGGGATGTAGAAGAGGCAGTAATAGCTAAAGAGTTTTCATTTAGCGGGAGTAACTTTATCGTCAATTCTAGAAGTTATGGGAAGATATCTGTAAAGGGAGATATGATGAAAAGTAATTATACTTTCTCTGTAGGAGAAAATGAAATTGCTAGAATTTCCAGAGCAAGGGTACTTGCATTTAATGATTCCTATGGTGTAGCCCTAGATAGCGAATGGGATTATGGAATCATTTTAGCTATAGTCGTAATTATAGATTTAGTAAAAGATCTCGAATCTGGATAACCGCACTAGCTAGTAAGTAAGTGTGCGTTCTTAAGACTCAATAAAGGAGTTAAGTAATTATGTATCTGAATTTTAACCAACCAAATCGCTGATGAAAAATTAGGAGCCTGTAGGGTTTATTTTATATGCCCTTTATCCGGTTCCACAATTGACTTGCCATCTGATCTTCTGATCCACGTTTTGGTCCACCTTTAGAGTCTAGCATCTTATAATAGCCGTCCGCTTGTTTTTCTATTATAAACCTAAAAATATAATCATCCTCTCCGTAGTCCACACCATTAAATGTACCGAAGCGCATATCGTTGAATTGCAATCTCCCATCCGATCTTCTCAGTATCGTATAGTACCCATCAGAAAACCATTTTAGAATATTTATTGTTTTGTCATCTACTTTTGCATCGGCAATAAGATTATAATTTTTAGGTATCGGTATAAGTTTGAAGTTTTTCTTTATGTCAAATTGAGAATAGAGTCCTTGGTAGAAAAAACTGTCGGTTTCAGCAGCGCCCGTCCAGAGTACATTAGATAGGATAGCAGGGCTCACTCTAGACCTAGAATAGTCTATATTTTGTACGCTGAGAGTATTGCTCATTATTTTTTTTACAGCCTGCATATTTACAATTGTAAATATCATGTACACGCTGCTTATAATAAGACCACTTGCAGTAAATACTCGTCTTACTCTACTCGTCCTGTAGAAAAAAGAAGTAATGATTATGCATAAGAGAAAGGGGAGTGTGTATGCAGGATCGGCAACAGAGATATTATTGAACGCTACACGGTAGTTAGAAAAAGGAGCAAAGAGCTGTGTCCCATAAGATGTAAAACAGTCGAGGATGGGATGTGTAAATAGTGCAAAGAACATCATGAACTGCCACTCCCTGAGACTGGGTTTGTCTATAACCTGAACGAATATAAAATCTTTCCACAGCTTATGTAAGCCATACATATAGAATAAAATAGTAAACAGAATTCCTACTCCAACTCCCACGGGACTAGCGATCGTATAAAATATTATAATCAGAATTATAGATATCAGTGTATGAAAAAGTATGGCTAAGCCACCCTCTAGAAAATGTCCTTTCTTTGTGTTGTACAACCTATGGATTAACCAGCCACTAATAAAGCTCATTAGGACTGCAAAAAAAATCGAATGAGAAATACCTCTGTGAAAAGCTAGCGCTTCTACCTCGCTGAGAATCCCGTTTGCTAGCACATCTAGATCAGGTATCGTCCCACCTATGGCTCCCCACAGCATAGCTCTGTTTCCGATCTTCCTTCCTAGACATACTTCTCCTACCGCAGCACCTAAGACAATTTGTGTGAGTGAATCCATCTCTTAAGTAATATTGAGTTTTTTTATTGCCTGAGAGGCAGCCTGTTGTTCAGCAGATTTTTTGTTAAAATCCTCAGCAATAGCTAGCTGTTTACCATTGATGAGAATAGCAACCTTGAACCTATCTCTCTTATCAAATTTATATTTTTGTAAAAGTTTAAAATCTATAACCTTATCATTTTTCTGACACCACTCGAGCAGCTTACTTTTGTAGTTATCATCTGTTCTTTCTAGCTCGTGTATATCTAGATACTTCATCAGGATATGTGTGATAACATAATCCCTAGATCCCTCATAACCCATTTCTAAGTAGATAGCTCCGATAAGTGCCTCGAATGCATTACCTAGCATGGAATTGCTTAGTTTTCCTTGCGCGTATTCCTTCAGAATAACATCTAGACCCATCTTATCTGCTATCTTGTTAAGCGTCTGTCGTTTGACAATCTTAGATCGCATCTTAGTGAGAAAACCTTCGTCCTTATTAGGGTATTTCTTATAGAGATATTCTGCAACGATGGTAGAAAGTATAGCATCTCCTAGGTATTCTAGTCTTTCGTTATTACCGTTTAAAGTTTTGGACTCAGTGTTATTCATGGACTTATGGTAGAAAGCCCTCTTGAATAGATATAGATCTCTAGGGACGAAACCAAGCGTGTCGTGCAAGCTTTTTGCCAGAATTTTCTCGCTAGAGAAATAATAATTGTATACTTCCTTTATCAAAATTACAATTCAGTCTCTTAATACCGTTTTAATATAACAGTTGTATTATGTCCCCCGAAACCGAACGTATTATTCACAACAAAATTAACTTTTCTTTCCTGAGTCTCGTTAAAAGTGAGATTTAATTTCGGATCTAATGCTGGATCATCCGTAAAATGGTTGATAGTAGGAGGAATCGCATTCTCTTGTATAGATATAATACCAGCTAATGCTTCTATCGCACCGGCAGCTCCTAGTAAGTGACCTGTCATAGATTTTGTAGAACTTATATTCATGTCATAGGCATGTTCTCCGAACACTTTTTTTATAGCAAGCGTCTCGGCAACATCACCTAGAGGAGTAGATGTCCCATGTACATTTATATAGTCTATATCTTCTCTGTTGAGTTTTGCATCTTCGAGCGCAAGCTTCATAACATTCATCGCACCTTCTCCCTCAGGATGTGGCGCTGTGATATGGTACGCATCAGCTGTCATACCTACACCTACAATTTCCGCATATATCTTTGCTCCTCTTTTTTTAGCATGTTCATATTCTTCCAGTATAAGTGCGCCTGCACCTTCTCCTAGCACAAAGCCATCTCTGTCTTTGTCAAAAGGTCTAGAAGCTGTAGTAGGATCATCATTCCTTTGTGATAAGGCTTTCATAGATGAAAACCCACCTATACCCGCCTTAGTTACAGCAGCTTCTGATCCACCTGATATAATGATATCAGCTCTTCCTAGTCTGATATAATCTGTGGCATTGATCATAGCATGAGATGATGATGCGCAAGCAGAAACTGTAGCATAGTTTATGCCCTTGAATCCAAACTTTATAGATATGTGACCCGGCGCGATATCAGCTATTAGCTTAGGAATAAGAAAAGGACTATATCTAGGAATTTCTGGATTGAGGGCTGCTTCTGTAATATCTGATTCTATCGTTTCGAATCCTCCGATACCACTTCCCCATATCACACCAGCTCTATGTCTATTTATCTTCTCTAAATCTAATCCGCTATCTTTCATCGCCTCATCCGCTACGATTAGTGCATATTGTGTAAAAGGATCCAGTCTCCTAGCTTCCTTTCTGTGCATGAAATCTTCGACATTTAGATTTTTAACTTCACAGGCAAACCGTGTTTTAAATGCCTTAGCATCGAACCTTGTTATATTTCCTGCTCCGCTGGCACCTTTAAGCAGATTTTCTTTGAACGCTGCATATGTGTTTCCTATTGGAGTTAATGCTCCTATTCCTGTAATTACTACTCTCCTCATGGTATAAAAATATGAATTTAATTCGTAGAACAGCCCAAAAATAAAAAATCCACAAACTGCGATGCAATTTGTGGATTTAAAAATGATAAGTTTTTATCTTTTAGGATTTTACATTTTCCTCTAAGAACTTAACGGCATCTCCAACGGTCTGTATGTTTTCTGCTTGCTCGTCAGGTATAGATATATCAAATTCTTTCTCAAACTCCATGATTAACTCTACAGTATCAAGGGAATCTGCTCCTAAGTCATTCGTGAAGCTCGCTTCATTAGATACTTCGGAATCGTCAACACCTAATTTGTCAACGATAATTTGTTTTACTTTTTCTGAAATATTAGACATAATTTATTTTGTTTCGTTAAAACGTGCCGCAAATTAAAAGATTAAGCAGCTTTTTACCAAAAATAATCCCACTTTTATTTAAACTACAAAGTTATAGACCATTTCAGGCGTCATCTCATTCTGTATAATACCCTTTTTACTGAAATAATTCACTTTTCTAATTTTTTTTCCCCAAAAAGTACAGAAGAGCATAGTTTTTGAAGCTTAATACACTAAAAACCTCTATTAATGTATAACTTACACTTAGTTAAATACGATGAAAGTGAAGAAAAGAAAATTAAAACTGGATAGTCAGAAAACAAAGATAGTAGCAACAGTAGGACCTGCGTGTAGTAGTCCGGATGCTCTATATGATCTGATCAAGGCTGGCGTAGATGTGTTTAGGCTTAATTTCTCTCATGGTTCTCATAAGGATCATCAGGAGGTAATCGAGCATATCCTAAAAATTAACAAAGAAAACGATATCCATATTGGCATTCTAGCTGATTTACAAGGGCCTAAGTTACGGGTCGGTAAAATAGAAAATAATGCCTTAGAGCTTAAGAAGAACGATGTTATTACATTTGTCAATAAGCCTTGTGTAGGGACAAAGGAGCGTATTTACATGAGCTATAAAAAACTTGCCCAGGATGTTACTGTAGGCGAGAAAATACTTATAGATGACGGTAAGTTAGAGCTTAAAGTAATCTCCACAGATAAGATTTCCATTGTCAAACTAAAAGTACTGCATGGTGGTGTGCTTTCCTCTAACAAGGGAGTGAATCTTCCTGATACAGAGATAAGCCTGCCTGCATTGACAACTAAAGACATTAAGGATCTTAACTTTATTCTTAAGTTTCCAGTACATTGGATAGCCTTATCATTTGTAAGGCAGGCGGCAGATGTCAAACAGTTACGTAGAAGAATAGCTAAGACGGGACATAATGCTAAGATCATATCGAAGATAGAGAAACCAGAGGCTATAACTAATATAAAATCTATCATCAAAGAATCTGATGCCATCATGGTAGCAAGGGGAGATCTGGGTGTAGAAGTTCCGATAGAGAGATTGCCAGCTATACAGAAAGATATTATAAAGAGATGTATCCAGAAAGCTAAACCTGTTATCGTTGCCACTCAGATGATGGAAAGCATGATCACTAATCCAAGTCCGACCAGGCCTGAAGTAACGGATGTAGCTAATGCAGTCCTAGATGGTACCGATGCTGTAATGCTAAGTGGAGAAACTTCTGTAGGTATGCATCCTGTCAAAGTAGTGCAAGCGATGAATAATATCATCAAGGAAGCCGAGAATCATTACGAGATTCATGGGAAAAGACCAAAGCCTAATGCTGATTCTGATACTTATTTCTCCGATATTATTTGTATAAGAGCAGCAAAACTAGCTGAAGATATTAATGCTAAGGGGATAGCAGGTCTTACAGTATCAGGCTACACAGCCTTTAAGATATCAAGTTACCGACCTAAGTCATCTATTTTTATCTTTTCATCTGTAAAGGAAATTTGTCCCGCCTTGAACCTGCTGTGGGGCGTTAAAGCGTTCCATTATGATAAGTTTACAACTACAGACGGAACGATCAAAGATATTTCAAGCATTCTAAAGAAAAAGCGGCTTATAAAAACGAAAGATGTAATTATAAACACAGGATCTATGCCAATAGGTAAGCGTTTTCGAACTAATATGATGAAAATTACAGTTATAGACTAAAGAAAATATGTTATACAATCCTTAAAGATTGTTTTACTTTTCTTTTCTGACGTATATTTGTATCACCACTTATGAAAAGAATATTAATATTTTTTGTAGTCGCTATATCTGGACAACTAGGTCTGTCAGCTCAGCCTGGTATGTATTCAGAGGCAGACATTGCAGAGCAGACAAGTTTTATCGATGCTATCATGTACAAGCTAGAAGGCAATTATGATATGCAAGTAGAAACCCTTAATAAGCTACTGAAAAGCGAACCAAGTAATGATGCTCTGTATTATGAGCGGGCAGGGGCATTCTTACAATTAGACAAAAAGGATGCAGCGTATCAGGATATCAGAAAAGCTATAAAATTTTCTGATGAAAACCTAAGCTATTATTTGCTCAAGGCTGATATAGAGAACGCAAGTAATAATATAGAAGGTAGCATAGAAAGCCTTAACAAACTGATCAGTCTAGATGCCTCTAATATTCAACATTACTTTAGATTGACAGATGTATTAGAAAAAGCAGGAAGATATAAGGAAGCTATTTCATGTCTGAATAAAGCAGAAAAGAAAGTAGGTATACAAGAACCTATATCTTCTCGTAAAGCTGTGATCTTTACTTCTTCAGGAGATCAGCCTGGAGCAATTTTAGAATTACAAAAACTTGCTGATTCCGCTCCATATAACAAAGATCATAAGTTGCGTCTAGCTTCTTATCTAGAATCCATTAATAAGTCGGAATTAGCAAAGCCGGTGTATAACGAAATTTTACAACTAGACCCTGATGACCCTACTGCTAATTTAGCACTGGTAGAAAGAGGAGATAGTGGAAAAGATGGCACTAGCTATTTTAAGGCCATCATGCCCTTAATAGAAAATGAAAATATTCCCATAGACGCTAAACTGTTAGAGCTCATAACCTTCTTAGAAGATATGCCGTCTGATCCTACTGATCCGTACAATGTGGCCTTAGAAAATATAATGAAAACAATGAGAAATTTGTATCCACAAGAAGCCAAAGTGTATGCCATATCAGGTGATTTTTATTTTAATTCTATGCGCCAGAAAAAAGCGATAAGCTATTATAAGAAAACCATAGAGCTGAATGATAAGGTATATGCGGTATGGTCCTCACTCATGCACTCTCTATATTTTGAGGCGGCATATTCTGAGTTAGAAAATTATGCAGAGCAAATAATAGATTTATATCCTAACAGTGTGGAGGCGTATTATTTTTATACACTGGCTAATCTATATGCTAAGAAAAATCAGACGCTAGCTTCTCTTACAGAAGAAGCATACCTGATCGCCGGAGGTAATAAAAATTCAGAAGAATTACTTAACAGTCTTAAGCTGCATGAAGCATATATAAGTGGGGCTTATAAGGATGTCAAAATAACAGATAGTTCCGATCCTATACATACTAAACTTATGGGAGATATCTCAGAGGCAAAAGGGCAGATAACGGAGGCTATAAAATTTTGGAAAAGGGCGATCACACTAGGTTATTTTTCAGCATCCCTGCAGGAGAAAATAGAAGCATCTAAATCCTAAGCTTCATGAGAGCATGGATTATTTGGTTTTGTATCAGTTCCTTATTTGCTTGTAAAAGTAGGAAGATTGTAGTCGATACTGTTGTAAAAAAAATGTCAAAAGAAGCGGCGTTTAAGGTTGCTGAAAATCATAATACAGATTTTGAATGGTATGTAGCTAAGGCTAAAATAAATTTCCAATCGCCATATTACTCAGAGTCGGGATCGGCATTTCTCAGGATCAGAAAAGATAGTGTTATCTGGATGGTGCTGAAGAAATATAGTATAGAGGGATTAAGGGTTCAGATGGATAGGGATTCTGTAAAAGCGATCAACAGATTAGATAAGACTTATATATCGATGTCCTGGCAAGATGTCTCCGATTTCTATGGTATAGACCTAGATTACGATATCGCAGAAAATCTTATTTCTGGAAACATAGAGATTCCCGATTCTACAGGTACATATTACATCATAGAGGAAGGTGATTTTTATAAGCAGATATATTCTGATGGATTCTATCATTACACATATTTGGTTCCATTTTTGATGAATCATCTTACAGCGTATACAATAGAAAGTATGGAAGGAGGTGAGATGTCAATAGCTTACGCTGATTGTGACAAGAATACAGACTTTTGTTACCTTAGAGCATACAATGTTCCATTACAGAATGAACAAGAGATGAGGCTTAGGATAGAGATAAAGGATCTGGAAATAGATGTACCTAAAAAAATAAAATTTGACATACCGTCACGTTATACAAAACTTAACTAGTGCTTGCTTACTGATTTTCTGTTTATGCATAGCATCAGATGCTGACGGTCAGAGCAAGAGGACCTTAGAGAAACAACGTAAGAACTTACTGAAGCGTATAGATAATACATCGTCTGTTCTAGAGGCTAAAGACGAAGAGCATAGTTCTACACTTAAGAATTATGAGTTGCTAGAACAGCTTATTGTAGACAGGAAAGAACTCAGGGAGAATATAAGTGCGGAGCTATTATTGACTGATTCCATTATAGGAGATATAGATGTCAATGCAGCAAATCTAAATAAGGATATTGCATCTCTCAAAAATGAGTATATAAAACTGTTACAGAAAAAATATATCCATAAACTTACGGAACAAAAATGGATCTATATTATATCTTCTTCTTCTTTATCTGAGGCTTACAAGAGATGGATATTTTCAGGGCAATACGAGAACTTCATCAAGAGTAGAAAACTAGTGCTTATGGACTATAGAAAAGAGTTAGATTCTATGTATTTTTTCCAAAATAAAGAGAGAAGCCAAAAGGAGTTATTACTAGAATCGGAAAACGAACAAGCCATCCTAATGGATAAGGAACTAGTGGAGAAAGATAGTCTACTTGCAGAATTAGAAATGGAGCAGGTAAATCTAAAGATAGACCTTATCGCACAACGAGGAGAACGAGAAAAACTAAACCAAGCTATAGAAAGTACAATCTATGAGGAGATCAATAATCCATCTAGTTACAATGCGCCAGTAGCTAGTGCATACACGCCACCGCCAGCTACACATACTAATGTATCTGTAAGCTATTCTGGTAATTTCCGAAAGAACAAAGGAAAATTAGAATGGCCGATAGATAATGGATTTATAAGTTCTTCTTATGGAAAACAGAATCATCCTACACTAAAAGATATAGAAATTGTAAATAATGGCATAGATATCATGGGAGGCGTAGGAGCACAGGTGTTTGCACTATTCGAAGGAACAGTTGTAAGTGCGAGATCTATTTCTGGACAAGGTAATATGGTTATAGTGAAACATGGAGATTATTATTCCGTCTATTCTAAGCTAGAAAACATATATGTATCGAAAGGGCAACAGCTAGAAAGTCGTGCCCTAATAGGAGAGGTGAACAATACCCTACATCTAGAAGTATGGAAGGGGAAGAAAAAACAAAATCCGCAATCATGGCTAAGGAAATAATATTATGAGTGACAACTGGGATATATCAAAACAAAAAAATAGTGGATTAAGGAAGGAGATAGAACGGGCCGTAGTGATCGGTCTGATCTTGCCTGATTCCTCAGAAGAACAGATGTCTGAGTATCTAGATGAGTTAGAGTTTCTTGCTATGACAGCAGGGGCTAAGACGGTCAAGAGATTTACACAGAAACTACCACATCCTAACAAGTCTACCTTCATCGGAAAAGGTAAGGTAGCAGAGATAAAGGAATATATAGAAACACACGATATCGCGCTAGCGATCTTCGATGATGACCTTACGCCTAGACAGACCAGTGTCATGGAAGAAGAGTGGAAGGTGAAAATCATAGATAGGAGTTTTCTTATCCTAGATATATTTGCTAGTAGAGCTAGATCAGCACAGGCGAAGACTCAGGTGGAACTTGCGCAGATGCAGTATCTACTTCCTCGCCTGAGAGGACTATGGACTCACCTAGAAAGACAGAAAGGGGGTATCGGTATGAGAGGACCTGGAGAGATGGAGATAGAGACAGATAGAAGAATTGTAAGGGACAAGGTTTCTAAGCTGAAGGATAAGCTCAAGAAAATAGATTTACAAAATACTACACAGCGTAAAAATAGAGGAGAACTCATACGTGTTTCTTTAGTAGGCTATACCAATGCTGGTAAGAGTACACTGATGAATATACTCAGTAAGTCAGAGGTCTTTGCGGAGAACAAACTGTTTGCAACCCTAGACACCACAGTAAGAAAGATGGTCTTAGATAGGATGCCCTTGCTGTTATCTGATACGGTAGGGTTTATTAGAAAACTCCCGCATCACCTGGTAGAAAGTTTTAAGTCTACGCTAGATGAAGTAAGAGAAAGTGATATTCTCTTGCATGTTGTAGATATCTCACATGGGCAGTACGAAGACCATATCAGCACCGTAACGAAAACACTAAAATCACTGGAGGCTATAGAGAAACCTACCTTATTAGTTTTTAATAAGATAGACTTATATCGTGAGAAATATTTTGATGAATTTCTAGATGAAGAAACGAAAAACGATATCTTGACTAAGCTGAAGGAAACGCTAACTAATGAGCATAATCTCGAAGTCGTATTTATCTCTGCCTCTAAAAAAGAGAATATAGGTAAACTGAAAGCTAAGATAAGGGAGATGGCAGAGGAGCAGTATGAGAAACGATATCCTTACATGACAAAACATTGGTAACCACAAAAACAGGAAAAATTTCTATGTCAACACTGAAAAAATATGCTCACCTACTCGTACACTATTGCTTAGAACTACAAAAGGGAGATAATTTATTTATTAAGTCTACAGCCTTGGCTGAGCCACTTATCAGAGAGGTATTCAGAGAGAGCGTTAAGAACGGTGTACATGTAGAGATCGAAATGGAATTCAGAGAGAAAAGTAGAATTCTGATTAATGAAGGAAAAGAAAATGTATTACAACAACCTTCGTTTTTATACAAGCATGCAGTAGAAAATTTTGATGCCTACCTAGTGATAAGGGCGCCATATAATTTGACAGAAACCCAGAATCTTAATAGTCACAATAGAGATATAAGAAGGGATGCACATAAAGATATTCAGCAGACTTATTTCCGAAGAACAGCGGATAGGTCAATGAAGAGAACCCTCTGTCAGTTTCCGACTCAGGCTTCAGCACAGTTTGCAAGAATGTCTCTAGAAGAGTATGAAGACTTTGTGTATAATGCTTGTCACCTCCATGCAGAAAATCCAGCAGAAGAATGGAAAAAGATTGGTAGAGAGCAACAAAGAATAGTAGATCTATTAAACCAGAAAGATAAGATTCAGTACAAGTCAGCAAAAACAGATATTAGTTTTTCTGTCAAGGATAGAGTCTGGATTAACTCTGATGGGAAGAATAATATGCCTTCGGGAGAAGTTTACTCTGGTCCCATAGAAAATACTGTAAAAGGAGTTGTCCATTTTGATTACCCATCTATCTATATGGGACATGAAGTAGAAGGAATTACGCTATGGGTAGAAGAGGGACAAGTTGTAAAATGGGATGCGCAAAAAGGTAAAAACTTATTGGATAAGATTTTTGAAATACCAGGGTCTAGATATTTTGGAGAAGTAGCGATAGGAACAAATTATAATATACAGAAACCTACTGGCAATATTTTGTTTGATGAAAAGATCGGAGGAACTATCCATATGGCCATTGGTCAGTCCTATGCTCAGACAGGCGGTAAGAATAAGTCAGCTATCCATTGGGATATGATATGTGATATGAGCCAAGATGCATGTATTCTTGCAGATGGTGAGAAGATATATAAGGACGGCGCCTTTATCTTTTAGAATAAACTTAAAAAAGGGATAAGCTCTGAGCTTATCCCTTTTTTATTGATAGAATAGTTAATAATAATTATTCTATAATAATTTCGACCTGCTGTCCTCCCGACATTATAAAATATCCAAGTGCTCCATTATCAAAATTAGTTCTAACATTTGCGGGTGGCGGGTCAAAAGGCCCTCCTCTGAATATTTCGTTTTCTATGTCATAGAGATAATTTATGGTCTCTCGCCCGATGGAATAAAGTTCTATAACGGCTGTGTCACCGATCTGAAATAAACGATCTTCTTCTGAGATGGTTACATCATCAAAATAATCTCCATCTATAAATTCATCATCAGCATAGCCGCCGTTAAGAAGAGAATCACCTGCCATGGTTCCCTTTAGATAGTCTATTGCGTAATAAGAATCACCTTCTCCTATCGTTTCCTGGAAAGAGAATACAGTTTCATAACCTATTAGACTATCTTGGAAATCTGTATAGTTTTGGTAGGTAACTTCTTCCATGGGTGGACAGCTTCTCATGATGTGCTGAGCTGTATGTGATATTCCTTCGATGGTTACAGTAAGTGTATATAGCATGTCCAGTTCAGCTGTCCAATCTTCTGGTAAATAATAACTACCATTTTCCTGTTCTGTCAGGATATAGCTATTATTATCATTTGATAATTCCACGAATGCGTCCGAGATAGGTGGGGTAGGAACTGAACCTAGATAATTAGTAGATCTAGAAACTTTCACAAACTGAGGTTCGTCCAGATCTGTTATCCATGCTACGATGATAACCTTAGGGTTTTCTTCATTGAGATCTAGTTCTATCTGTTCTGTGAAACAACTAGAAAAACTAAGTAAGATTAGGAGGATAAAGAATATATTTTTCATGTTTGTTGTTTTAAAATTTAGCATTGTAAGTTAAGGAAGGTACTATAGAGAAGATAGATTGCTTCTCGGCGATATTTACCGATCTATTTTCAGGATCTTGTTTGAAGTTTATGGCAAATGCATTTTTTCGATTGTAGGCATTGTAAATACCTAGAACCCATTCTGTTTGCATTCTTCTTTTATTATTCTTTTTTCCTTGGAGGGTGATAGAAAAATCTAACCTATGATAATCTGGTAGTCGGGCACCATTTCTTTCTGAGTAGATAGGAACAGAAACGCCTATGAAATCATATCGACCAGTAGGAAAAGTTACAGCACTTCCTGAGGAATAGACAAAGGTACTTGCTATAGCTATTCTCTTAGATAACTCGTAAGAAGCCACCAGAGAAAAGTCGTGAGGCTTATCATATTTTGCATTGTACCAGTTCTCATCGTTTATAGTTTCTATTTTTTTCTCTGCTTTAGAATAGGTGTAACTGACCCAGCCGGTAAGTCTACCTTTTGATTTTTTAGCCATTAGTTCTAGCCCATAAGACCTGGCTTCACCTATTCTTAATTCTCCTTCTAGATGATCATTAAACAAAAGATTAGCATGATCTTTAAAATCTATGGCATTCAGAAAGTTTTTGTAATAAATCTCTGCTGATAATTCTATAGTATTATCTCTAAGGTTTTTGAAATACCCTATAGAATACTGATCGGCTAACTGCGGCTTTATTTGTACAGAACTGGAAAACCAGATATCAAAAGGCGTTGCACTATTCCCATTAGAAGCCAGTTGGATATACTGTGCTGTACGATTATAACTAGCTTTGATAGAGCTGGATTCAGTAAGTTCGTATCGCATAGAAATTCTCGGCTCTAGATTCCAGTAGGTATTGTATACGCCAGCCTCATAACTGATCGTATCTATAGGATTATAAGCAGGGTCTAACAGTATTGCCTTTTCCTCACCTACATTTTGTAAGATAGATAATCTAAGTCCATAATCTATTTGTAGTTTATTTCCTAGACTCATTTCGTTACTAATATATATATAGCGCTTTCGTAGGTTCTATTTTTATCTATATTGAACTCTTTTACTAGTTCTCCGCTCTCGATAGATTCGATGGTGCCAGGGTTTATATTATGCTGGATAGAATGTAAACCAAACCTCAAGGTATTAGATGGATTAAGATAAGCTCCGAAATCAGCTTTTAGACTATGTTCTCTCAGATTAGAAGTCCAGCGGAATCGAGTGATATCTTCTTCGAAATCTAGGAAATAATCGTAGTTGCTATAGTAATATGTTAGATTAGAAAACAGCTTAGGGGAAAAGATATGATTCCACCTCAGGGTGCCTGTAGTATTCCCCCATTCCACTCCAAAATTAAAATCATTCTCATCATCATTAAAGCCTAGGACATCTCGACCAAAATACCCTGATAGAAATATTCTGTTATTGTCGTTTATTCGGTAATTTGCTTTAGCATTAAGATCATAAAAAAAGAATTTGTTATCTGTACCAGTTGAGTTGCCGTTCTTTATTCTGTTGTAAGTATTGGCGAGTATATCTATATAGGATCTTCTACCAGCTAACATAAAAGAACCATTTTCTGTTACAGGTGCTTCTATAGCCAGTCTACTCATCAGTGTACCTATCCCTCCAGATCCTGCTAGTTTTTTAGAGTTACCTTCTTTCATTCTTATGTCGAGAACAGAAGATAGTCGCCCACCGTAGTGTGCTGGAATAGCTCCTTTGTAAAGCTTCATATCTTTAATCGCATCTGGGTTAAAAGAGGAAAAAAAGCCTAGTACATGTGATGCATTATATATAGGAGCTTCGTCTAGTAATACTAAGTTCTGATCCACATTACCACCTCTTACGTAGAAACCTGAACTGCCTTCTCCTACAGATTTGACACCTGGTAGTAACTGGATAGCTTTTATAATATCCACTTCGCCGAAAAGGGCAGGTAATTTTTTAACGGTCTCTATATTTACTTCTGTTGTTCCCATTTCTGTAGAACGCACATTGTCGCGAGCCTTTTCTTTTTCGGCGTATATAACTACCTCACCTAGTACCGCCTTATCTTCCGCTAGTTCTATATTTTGAGTTATATTTCCAGTAAGCTGGATCTGTACTTCTTGTTCTTTGTAGCCTAGATAAGAGAAAATAATGTCATAATTTCCTGTTTCTAATGTAATAGAATAGAAGCCGTATTCATTGCTAGAAGTGCCTATGCCTAGGCTGGGAACATACACAGTGGCACTGATCATGTCCTCTCCTGTATCTAGGTCATCTATCTGGCCACTCAGTGTAAACTTTTCTATTATCTGATCCTGTGAATAGAGCAACGGGGTACATGTCAGATAAGTTAAAAGGAATAAGATTGATCTCATCGATTTCTATAGTTTTGTTTTATAACATAGCTGTTTAGCTATATAGTTGATATTATGTATGGTTGTAAAAACTAGAAATGGTTGCCTGAGGGAGATATTTATTTAAGTATATTTTTGAATGGAAGAGTGGCTTCCTAATATATAATGAATATAGCATCTGAATACATTTATAGGATACGAATATACACTTGACTGCTTCGAAGTAAATATAGAAGTATATACTTAATTCGGCAGAGACAATATCTTTCACTCTTGCCTTGATTCATTGAGAATAGTTCGTAGAACTTATGGAGCAGTATGATGCAAATTCCTAGAAGTCCTCTTTTACCTTTACAATCATTTTTTCTCCAGTACTCGGATGCGTAAATTCTAATTGCTTGGCATGGAGTAGAAGTCGCTCCGCTCGTGTGCCATATAAGTCATCTCCAACAATAGGAATATTAATGCCTTGTGGGTGAGCGGCGTGTACACGTAGTTGGTGCGTGCGACCCGTGATAGGGTAGAAGTAGACTTTAGTTTTTTCGTTTTTTATTTTGACAGTTTTCCATTGGGTCTTGGAGGGCTTACCATGTTCATAGCAAACTAACTGGCGAGGTCTATTATCTAGATCTACTCTGAGGGGGAGCTCTATAGTTCCCTGTTTTTCTTCTGGAATTCCATCTAGGATAGCGACATATTTTTTCTTAACGGTGCGATCTTGAAATTGTTTCTGAAGTGCCTTATGTACGGACTTATTTTTAGCCAGTAACATAAGTCCTGAAGTAGATTGATCTAGTCGATGCACGATCAGTGGTCCAGTAGCATCTGGGTATAGATCTTGAACTCTAGAATAAACAGAATCCTTGATATTTTTTCCAGGAACCGACAAGAATTCTGCTGGTTTGTTAATTACTACAAGGTCTTTATCGTCGTATACTATGGTAATTTTTTTACCTAAGGCGGGATTACTCAGCATAGGATTTTCATCTACGGATAAGCCTATAAGCATATGTCCTAGTATGGGTTCGCACTTACTACGACAGGCAGGATAGAACTGGCCATGTTTTCTGATTTGTGACTTAGGTGATTGTCCCCACCAAAACTCCGCCATAGCTATGGGCTGCATATTATGGGTATATGCATATTGTAGCAGCTTGGGTGCAGCACATTCGCCAGCACCTGCTGGGGGAATATTAGGGATAGTTTCCTGAAAAATATGGACTAGGCTTTTAGAGGTACCTTCTGCATTTAGAAAATGATACTGATCAAATAAGCGGGCCTGTAATATTCCCGATTTCTTTTTTCTTTCTTCTTTATATGCGGTAATTACAGACTGGTATTTGTCTAGTTCTCTTTTAGCTGACGCTATTTTTTCTTCGCAGTATTTTTGTAAATCTTTGTAGTAATACGAGTGATTAATACTTTCTTGGCTTAGTTTTTTTTTGAGTGCTGAAAAGTCTTCAGCGGACAGTTGATCTTTGCCTATTATTCTTTTTTCTTTTCTTTCCTTCTTTGCGGAACGCATGATTTCTTTTTGTTCTGCCAGTTTGCGTATAGTATTATCTTTTTCTTTTTGTAGAGATGTTATTGCAGCGAGATAGGATTCCTCTTTTTCTAGTTTATCAATTTTTGCATTGATAACGTTAAGTACCGCCTCCTCTTTTTTGTAAAATCCTTCTACGGAAAGTATATCATAAATAGGAGGTACGAATCCTCTATGGTGATTTTTCTCAGCTAGCTTACCAGAGAATGCTGCTAGATAACCTAGTTCTCCTGATTCGTTTTTTACAACTAATACACCGAACATTTTACCTATAACGAGTCCTTCTTTTGTAGCATCTAGTCCAAAATTATGTTCCCACTCTTTCTGAGATTTAAGATGTTCTTCTAATTCCTCTGCAGCGATAATGGCTAATGGATGCGGCTCGTAGTAGAATGGAAAGGTAAAACGAACGGGTAGTTCTATGCTTTGACCTTTTGTATCTAGCGCATGAAAATAATCATCTAATTTTCCTGAGGTATTCATCTATGGTTTAGTACGGTTTTAAGCGTCATATTTTTTATATCGCAATAATACAAAGTATAAATCTAAAGTAAGGCGTTATAATTCTAAAACCTGGCACTAGCTAAACAGCTGAAAGCTAGGCCCTCTTCAGACGATTAGTAATATGTTAAGAAAAATAAAAACTCCTTAGCATACAATATAGACTTAGTATAATGTAATAGAATGTTGGGTATACTACCTAAAACGTAATTTCAGATAACTCCAACTGATTTCCTTTTGTTGCTGTATTTAATTGACATAGAAAAGCCCCTAGAATTTTATACTTTTGCAGGCTAAAATAGAGTATATGATTTCTGTAGATAATATAGCGGTAGAGTTTAGTGGGCACACCCTGTTTAGTGATATATCCTTTGTGATCAATGAGAACGACAAAATAGCACTAATGGGTAAGAATGGTGCGGGTAAATCTACTATGATGAAAATTATTGCTGGTGAGCAGCAAGCTACGCGAGGACATGTAAGAGTTCCTAAGGATGGGGTAATTGCCTATCTACCGCAACATCTTCTAATGGAGGATGATTGTACGGTATTCGAAGAAGCGTCGAAGGCATTCAAAGAGATTTTTGTTATGCGTGATGAATTAGCAAGGCTGAATAAGGAATTAGAAACACGTACAGATTATGATTCTGAAGATTATATGAAAATCATAGAACAGGTGACAGATCTGGGTGAGAAATTCTACGCTATAGAAGAAATCAATTATGACGCGGAAGTAGAAAAAGCGCTCCTTGGTCTCGGTTTTAGAAGAAATGATTTCGCACAATCTACCAGTGAGTTTAGTGGGGGATGGAGAATGAGAATAGAGCTAGCTAAAATATTATTACAAAAACCGGATCTTATATTACTGGATGAGCCAACAAATCATATTGACATAGAGTCTGTTATCTGGCTGGAGCAATTTCTAATCAATAAGGCGAAAGCTGTGGTAGTAATTTCTCACGATAGGACGTTTATAGATAATATTACAACGAGAACAATAGAGGTGACCATGGGTAAGATCTACGATTATAAGGCTAACTATTCTCATTATCTTCAGCTCAGAGAAGATCGTCGTATCCATCAGGTAAAGGCATTCAAGGAGCAGCAAAAATTTATTGCAACTAGTGAGCGGTTTATAGAAAGATTTAAGGGAACCTACTCTAAGGCGAATCAGGTAAACTCTACAGAAAGAATGTTAGAGAAATTACAGATTATAGAAATAGATGAGGTAGATAGCTCTGCACTGAAGCTTAGATTTCCACCTGCACCGAGGTCAGGGGATTACCCTGTTCTTGTAACGGACTTATCTAAGTCCTATGACGAACATGTGGTATTTAGTAATGCCAATATGACGATAGAACGTGGACAAAAAGTAAGTTTTGTAGGACGGAATGGTGAAGGTAAATCTACCATGATCAAGGCGATGTTAGGTGAAATTCCTCATGAGGGTACATGTCAATTAGGTCATAATGTAGAGATAGGATATTTTGCTCAGAACCAAGCATCTCTACTCGACAAAGACCTCACCGTTTTTGAGACGGTAGATGAGGTAGCCAAAGGAGATATAAGAACTCAAATCAAAAATATTCTAGGAAGATTTATGTTTAGTGGAGAAGATATCGATAAGAAAGTGAGTGTACTATCCGGTGGAGAACGTACTAGGTTGGCCATGGTAAAACTATTATTAGAGCCGGTAAACTTGTTGATTCTCGATGAGCCGACGAATCATCTGGATCTCCGTTCTAAGGATGTGCTTAAGGAGGCATTGCTAGATTTTGATGGGACCCTGATACTGGTTTCTCACGATAGAGATTTTCTGCAAGGTTTGTCAGAGAAAGTATTTGAGTTTAAGGATAAGCGTGTGATAGAGCACTTCGAAACGATAGATGCATTTCTCGATAGAAATAGAATGGATCACCTGCAAGAGATAGATCTTAAAGCGTAGGGAACTAGAATTGGTATAAATTATAGGGATCATTTTTTATCATTTTGTGCCACTATAAATAGTGGAGATTCCTTGGGCTTGTGGCGCTATCACTACATTCCGGAAGCCTATTTTCTCTAAAATCATTTTAAGCTTTTCTCCGTAAGGAAAAACCATAGCGGATTCTGATAGATAAGCATAGGCTTTTTTGTCTTTGGAGAAAAGTCTTCCTATAAGAGGGAGCATATATTTAGTGTACATAATATATCCTTGCTTCATAGGAAATTTATCAGGTACTGACGTTTCTAAAATAACTAGGGTACCACTAGGATTCAGTACTCTCAATATTTCAGAAAGACCCCTTTCCAGATCTTCAAAATTACGAATACCATAGGTTACAGAAACAACATCGAAGCTATTGTCCTCAAAAGGCAAATTTTCTGCATCACCTAGCTCTAATCCAACTGTATCTTCTAGTTTGGCTTTTCGGACCTTGGCTTTAGCTACATCTAGCATACCTGCAGAGATATCCAGACCTACAATCTTAGCAGCATCAGTCTTAGCAAACATAATAGCCATATCTCCCGTACCCGTTGCAATGTCTAAAATACTATCTGGTTGTGTAGCTTTGGCAATAGCGAAAACATTTTTTCTCCAGCTGATATCCATCCCAAAGGTGATCACTCTATTAAGGGCGTCATAATTTCCTGAGATGTTGTCAAACATCTGTGAAACCTGCTTTTTCTTTCCATCTAATGAGTCCTTATAAGGCTTTACATATTTTTCCATATCGCTGTTTGTACATTGCTGCAAATATAACTTGTGAAGTGCAGATTAAGTTTAGAAAAGACTATACTTTGTATCAGTGCATATGTGATCACCTATCGTAACAATTAATAGACATTGCATAATGGTTCTTAATCAAATCTACAAACCTTCAGTAATAGGCATAAGAAAAGACTTCAAATCATTATCTGAAGTCTTTCTATAATACATAAACACCCTTATGATGCACAAGGTAGTATTATATTTAATTGGGTTCTTTACAATGTATATACGGCTGAGCTACACATTATCACAGTACAAAAAAACATCCATAGTGCTTGGTGCCATTTGGTGATTTTTACTTGCTATTTTTTTTAGTATCGAACTCGCCAGTAAGGATTTTTCTCACCCTCTATGGAATTCTTAATAAATTTAGCTAGCTTCTTGTTAAGTTCCTCGTAGCTTATTTCTTTGCCCTTCATTTTTTTAGGAATAGGTAATTTAACTTCAGCTACTTCTAGGTCTATGTCAGTAGCGGTAATGAGAGATGAGCCATTATTTATATCTATTTCTAGAATGAGTCCTGGTAATCCTCCAAAGCCTTCTGGGCCTCCATAGAAAGGGATCTTATCCGTAAACCATGCATGGATCGTCTGGTCCTTCATCTCATCTCGTGTTTCCGCCTTCATACATAGATAGCCATTTATCTCTTTGATTTCGTTCAGGATTTTCCATCTATACTTTGGTGCATCATCCTCGATCTTATACGTTTTTCCCAGTGTTTCCACAAGATCGTTTGTTGTCTTATTCTTGGTGTCTCTTATAAGAATGAACTTATCATTTTTTCTATTATATCCTCTTTCAGATTTTTCCTTTTTGTAGGTATATAGGCTTTTGTGTTGCTTAAAGTATAACTCAAAGTTAGTTCCTTTGTTTTTAGAGTTACTTCCCCAGGTAAGTTTGTTACGATCTATTTCCTCTGAGGTCATGAAAGGTAACTTAGACATGATGGCAATCCAATCTACTTTTCTGTTGTAGCTTACTATACCCTGAACATCTTGCGCTACAATACTAGTTGTAATTGCTAAGAAAAAACTTAATATAAATAATTTTTGCATAATTTACTTTTGTGATTTTACGAGATTAATTTCTATTACCACCAGCTGTTTTTCTTAACGCTGGACTTGAGTCCTCGTATGTTATAAGTTAGTGCGAGCATAACATATCTACCTAGTGCATTCGTCTCTGATTGTCGCAATCCTAGATCTGTCGCTACTTGTGAGTAACCTATATTCCTATTCAAGGCATCGTAAATAGAAAGTCTAACTTCTAGTTTGTTCTCTGGAAGAAAATAATGGTAGATCGAACTATTCAGTAAAGGAATAGAAAAATCTTCATTGAATCTATCATTTGTATAATTTGTAAAATCATAATTAGAATTGAAATAAAAGCCAGCTAATAACTTAGCACTCATTTCTACGCTATAACTCAGCCTTTTTGTTATTTGATCTTGGCTTGTATTGATATCGTAGGAAGTTTTAGAGCGACTATATCTGGCATCGATGTAGACCGTAAAATCATTGGACGGTGTAATATCTAATGATACAGAAGGCGTTAGGATATTACTATTAGTGGTATTTTCTACATCATTAACGATAGCAGGGGAGGAGGAAAAGTTACCAGAGAAATTCATTCCTGCTTTTACCTTATTGACAATTATAGGGAAGCTAACACTAGCATAAGCTCTAGAGCTACTCCCTCCTTCTAGATTTATAGGTTGATAAGTTGTTACTAGATTTTCGTCTACATTTTCCTTAGAGGAGATTCTATTGCCGAAAAACTCATAGCTACCATTAATATAGAAACGCACATTACTCAGTGGAAAGGTTCTTCTGGCATTAATAGAAATACTATTAGAAATTTCTGGTGTCAATGCAGGATTTCCTAACCGTATAAATAGAGGATTGGTATTATTTACAATCGCCTGGAGGGACTGTATTTCTGGCTCTTTAGCAGATCTATTATAAGACAAGCCTAGTGAGCCATTTCTACTGGGTCTATAGTTAAAAGAAAAGTGGGGAATATAATTATTGAAAATCTTATCTACCTCTTGCGGATCCATAGTTCCACTCTTATCATTAGACAAGCCATATAGAGAGAACGTCTGGTAAGCTAGACCTATAGAAGTCGTTATACCATTATGAGAATATCTGAAAGATGAGCCTATGCGATTACGTGCGATCTTGTTTTTATAGGTTCTACTTAGCTCTTGGTTCTGTATCATTTCTTCATCCTCTATATCTGAGACCTCTCTGTCTCCAGATTCACTCCTATTACTATAGTTATAGAATGTTTGTAAAAAGAACTTCTCTCCGATAGGCTCAACATATAAAGCATTAGCCTTAAAAAGGGTCTTGTCTGCATCATTGCTGTTGACCTGATCTATGATATTATTTTCTACTTCTTGTTCTGTATTGCTAAAAAAACTTGTAGAGGATTGCTGTGTCCAATTGTCTGAAAGTTGCGTATAAAGGTAGGACATATTTAGACCCATGTTTCTACCTTTCTTTTTGAATTTTTTTCTAAGTAGGATAAGACCATTAGCTAGATCTCCATTCGAATTGGTATTGTTTTCATAAGTACTTTGACTTCTGAGGATATCATCTTCATCTAGTTGGATCACACCTTGGTTAAAATTATTTTCGTTGATATGTGCACCATTGAATTCTATCTTTATGGTGTGAAAAGAATCTAGTTCTGACTCTAGCTTGATCTCAGCTCTATGTCCTCGAGAGATGTCATCACTGTTACGATCACTCATTTCGTTCTGTACAAAATTTTGATAGAATTTTTCGTGATTGACTTGTTGGTTTTTTTCTAGACCGGCCTGGTTGTAATAATATACTGAACTTACTTTTGTCTTGCTATTATCATAATTGAAATTTATTCCCCCGTTATAATTTTCTGGAAGCCCCTGGTCTGAGCCACTTAGAAAAACAGACTGAATAGAGTTTTCTAGTGCATTTCCTCCACCGCTAAAAAAGTAGAACCTATTCCCTCTACCTCCAAAACCGTATTCAGTTCCTCTACTGAAGGAGAAGGATTGCGATCCCAGAAAATCCTGATAATCATCCCAAGATAAACCGTTCCGACCTGTATTATTTCCCACGCCTACGATACTGAACTGGATCTTGTCATTGAATCGATTAAAGTTACCTTTCAGCTCAGCACGTTCCTGTGTTCCTGCACCTGCTATGACTCTGCCGAAGCCACCGCTTTTAAACGCCTCTTTAAGTTCTAGATTCATCGTCTTAGATTGCGCATCGCCAGTTCCACCTGTTATTTCTTCTTCTTCAGTTTTCGTATCGAAAACCTGTACTTTAGAAATGCCTTCGGCAGGTAGATTTTGTGTTGCTGCCTTAGGATCAGATCCAAAGAATGATTTTCCATCTACTGTAACTCTGTCAACATCTTTACCATCTGCTTGTATGGCGCCATCTCTTTCTATTTCTATACCAGGAAGTCTGCGTAATAGATCTTCAACCGTACTTCCTTCAGGTACTTTAAAAGTAGAGGCATCATACTCTACAGTATCTCCTCTCATAACTATCGATGCTTTTGCAGCTCTGATCACAACTTCCATCAGTTCCTCAGCTAATTCTGCCATTTTGAGCGTTCCTATATTTACTTTTTCACCTTCAGAACTTATGTCTACCATCTTCGGGATAAAGCCTAGATAAGTAGACTTTACAATATAATTTCCTGGTACTACATCCTTAAATCGGAAAGACCCGTCCATTGCAGTAGAGGTGAAATCTACCATTACTGAGTCTACTCTCTCTAGGAGTAAAACGGTAGAAGCTATAAGCGGATTACCTAGGGTATCTTCTACCACTCCATCTATCTTGAAGGTATTAGACTGAGCTGAAATAAAACTAGTAGATAGGCTAAGTAGAAAGACGAGGTATATTGTTCTCATAAGAAACCTTTTTAAAAATTAACCAAACACAAAAATATTACTTTAATCTCAGATTGCGCTTATCTATTTTGTTAAGGATATGTCAAAGAGAGGGAAATAATAGATAGTTGTTAATTGATAATGGACAATGATGATGGGTAATGGGGTGCTAGGAAAAGATTGAAAATATTGGGGAGATTGTATAGTTGAGAAGTTGAGAATTTCGGAAGATTTTGTGTATGGGTTAGCTAGGGATAATTATCAAATAAACAAATCATCAAATTAGCAGAGAAATATAGCGTACAGAATTTGATAACGAATAGAATAGAAATAGTATAGAATGGTGTGTGTGGGCAGTTAGTGCTGCGGAGCTGCATGAGTTGCCTAGAAGGGGAGCGCGTAGCGATCAGACCGTGACGAGCTATGTGCAGAGCTGGGGGCCGAGTGATAACGAGCCTGGCAGGGAACGACCCTGAGGTACGAAGGGGCATGCCCAATTTTATAGAAGTATATTATATCTATACACTATACTGAATAAGAATTATTAGGGTCTTTTTTTCTACCTTGTGTAAAAGTAAGTACTGCATAAAAAAAAATTTATCAAGGGAATATGGAGCAGCATGAAGATCTGAAAAATATAGAAATGGCCTGTCTAGATTTTCAAGAATTGGATACCTTGCTCTTGTATGAGATCATGAAACTGAGACAGGAGGTATTTGTTGTGGAGCAAAATTGTCCTTATCTAGATGCGGATGGTGTAGATCTTAGTAGTCATCATGTTACCTTGTGTTCTAGAGATATCCTTGTCGCTTATGCAAGAATAGTACCCCCTGGAATATCATACGATACCTACAGTTCCATAGGAAGAGTTGTCACACATCCTAGCTATCGTGTCAATGGATTAGGTACACAACTGATGACCTATGCGGTCAAGAATACGAGCGTATTATATCCAGATCACAGTATTAAGATTTCTGCGCAGACTTATATCACAACTTTTTACAATAACATAGGTTTTCAAGAAGTAGGGAAAGAATATCTGGAAGATGATATTCCGCACATTTCCATGATACTGGAGAAGTAATTGAGGCTTTGCGTACTCAAATTATCTTGATCGTTTATCTCTCTATTTTTTTATATTTGGGTGTGCTTATGATGCTAAAATGGAAGAGGAGCGACATAGCTGTTGTAATGGTGAATGATGTTTTGGTTTTAAGGAAAATGTAAAATATGAAAGCTGCTATCCGTAAAAAATATTGTTTACCGGATCAGATAAAATTAGATCAAGTGAAAGATCTCGTGCCTCAAGATAGAGAGGTGTTAATTAAGGTTCATGCAACTACGGTAAGTAGAACGGATTGTGCGACGCTTACAGCTAAGCCGTTTATAATGAGGTTTCTGCTCGGATTTTTTAAACCGAGAAAAATAATTTTAGGGACAGATTTTGCTGGAGAGGTAGTAGCTGTTGGTAAACTTGTCCAATCTTTCAAAGCAGGGGATAGGGTATTTGGTTTTAACGATGAAGGTGCAGCATCTCAGGCGGAGTATATGTTATCCGTTACAGATACTATATTTCCTATCCCGAAGAAGATCAGCTACACTACTGCAGCAGCAAGTATAGAGGGAGCTCATTATGCTTACAGCTTTATTCATAAAGTAGATTTACAGGCAGGTCAACAAGTCATGATACACGGAGCGACGGGAGCGATAGGTTCTGCCCTGCTGCAGCTCGTAAGACAATATGATGTAAAAATTACGGCTACTTCTAGCACTAAAAATATGGATCTTGTATATTCTTTAGGTGCGGATAAAATTTATGATTATTCAAAAACTGATTTTACAGAACAAGATGATCGTTTTGATTTCATATTTGACGCAGTAGGCAAGAGTACTTACTCTCAATGTAAACACTTATTAAAAGAAAGAGGAATTTATATCTCATCAGAATTAGGTCCGTATTCGCAGAATGTCTTTTATCCTCTTATAACTATGTTTTCTGGGAAGAAGGTGGTTTTTCCAGCACCTTATAGTACGCAAGAAACGATACCTTATATTTCTAATCTTCTGTCTAAAAATAAGTTTAGTCCGGTGATCGATCGTGCATATGCTCTGGATGATATTGCAGAAGCTTACGAGTATGTACTAGCAGGAAATAAAACGGGTAACGTCATAATGCATATAAACAATAGGGAGACTTCTTAGTCCATAATAAAAATGCCAAATCGAACTAAATCAAGAATAGATTCCATTCTCAAAGCAGATCTTTTAGACGCTTCTGTTACAGGTATACCTACTTTTAGACTATCAATATTAGAAAGGAATTCTGATGCAATATTCGATTTACCTACTAACTTGCGCCTAGGTCATCTTGCAGAGAGAGTAGTCTCCGAACTAATAAATAAGTCAAATAATTACGAGGTAGTTTATGAAAACGTTCAGCTCAATGTAGGTAAAAGAACAATAGGTGAAATAGATTTTATTATTAGACATGAGGATACGTTGACGATAACTCACTTGGAGTTAGCCTATAAATTTTATCTATATGATCCAGCAATTTCTTCAGATCCCATCAAAAATTGGATTGGTCCCAACAGGAACGATTCGCTAAGTGAGAAATTAAAAAAACTAAAAGAAAAACAGTTCCCTTTGCTCTATAGTGATAGTGCGGAGTTAAAACTTAATGAGGTGAAAATAGACCAAATTTCACAAGCATTATGTTTTTTGGTTTCACTCTATATACCCTACGGTTATAAAGATAAACTAAGTCTAGTATATGAGCAGGCTATCAAGGGGTACTATGTAGATATGGAAACATTTCTTACGCGTGACCACTCAGGAAAAAGCTATTATTTACCTTTAAAAATTGAGTGGGGAATAGATCCTTCTGCAAATGATACCTGGATGGCTATTAAGGATGTAAAAAAATCTATCGAGATAAGTATAAAAGAAAGGCGTTCATTATTATGTTGGCAAAAATATGGAAATACATATAGCTCTTTCTTTATTACCTGGTGGTAAGACTATGGGCGTAGGGCTATAGAAATGAGTGTTCCTAGCTAATAGAAAACACAATTATTAAGAATTATTCTTTGTCCTACGGTCGGATTTGGGAGATAAGAAATAAATAATATAGAACTAAAAAACAGAGAAAATTGACACAGAATTTTATACACTACTTCTTACATTTTGGATTTCCGTTTTTTATCGCATTTGTGTTCTATAGAAAAGATTGGAAAAAAGTATATTTAATTTTGATTGCGACGATGTTAGTTGATCTAGATCATTTATTTGCTAATCCCATTTTTCAGGCAAATAGGTGTAGTATTAATTTTCATTTTTTGCATACCTATTATGCCATCTTGATATATATTGGATTACTTTTTTTTCGCAGGCCGTTCAACATTATAGGCATAGGTTTGCTTTTTCATATGCTTACAGATTTTATAGACTGTATGATGATGTATTCTCGTTGTGATGTTTGTTTTGTAGATTCGCCAGCAATAGAGCTGTTAAGCGGGATGTCAAAATTAATAGGTTTTTGATTTTGGAAGAAGAATATAGAGTATAAGAATGGAATACGATTATATTATAATAGGAAGTGGTTCTGGCGATTCTGTAAATGCATTAAGATAGCGTAATAGCTTATAATTATTATTTTGTATCTTTTGGAGTAAATGTTGTAATATGTTAGAAATATTAATTGACATAAAACTTCTAGAAAATAGTTGTACAAATGGTCTCATTCAGCAAGAAAAAAAATAAATTTTAACAGTATGCGAGTTTTTATTACCCTAATCTTTGTGCTTATGATAGCCCATCTGAATGCGCAGATCTTAACAGAGATAATGTATAATCCACCTGAGAGTAATGCCGACTCTCTGGAGTATCTAGAGTTTTATAATAATACAGATCAAGAGATAAATCTATTAGGATATTCTTTGATAGGAGTGTCGCATACTTTTAGCCAGAATACTATTATTGAACCAGGAGCGTATTATGTAATCTGTAAAGATAGTGTAGCGATGTCTATTGCATTTGGTGTTAATGTTAATGAGTGGGGAAGTGGGGCGTTGAGCAATGAAGGAGAAGAAGTGGGGCTTATAAATGAGAACGAGGAAGTTGTACACTCTGTAAAATATGATGATACATCTCCTTGGTCAGAGCTAGCAGACGGAGGAGGTCCATCTTTAGAATTATGTGATCTTGAGAGTGATCCATCCGATCCTAATAATTGGAACTTATCGCAATCACACACTTCTGAGATAATTAATAATAGAAGACTGACGGGAAGTCCTGGTGTGCAAAATAATACGGTATGCCAACTGCGAGATTATATGTCACTTGCTATAAGCGAGATCTTATTCGAACAACCCTTATGGAATACAGAGCTTCAGTATATCGAGTTGTATAACTATGGAGATGAGCCGATAAATATTTCTGAGTGGTCGCTTTCTGGTAGTATTACCTTACCATTCTTGCCTAATATTCAATTAGACCCTGGAGCGTATTACCTCGTAGGATCGGAACCACTAGGCTTATTTAATTTCGGAATCATAATGTTAGGCTGGGGATCTGAAAATCAAATATTTGGTCAGCCATTGTTTATGCTTGAAAATCCTAATGGCACTGTAGTTACGGCGATAGATTATGAAGATAACGGAGCGTGGCCGATACCAGACCGAGGAGTTGCTATAGAATTATGCGATCCGAGTATGGACCACAGCAAGGGTAGTAACTGGGCTTTGTCTAGTAATATATTGAGTGTTGCTGGAGATGAATTATCAGGCACTCCAGGTACAGAGAATACTTGTAATGTCACGATAAGCAGAGTTGGTGATTTAGATCAGCGTCTTGACCTTAGTATTTATCCTAATCCTAGTAATGCGTTTGTAAATATTGTCACAGATGAAAAGATATTACTTACAGAAATTTTTAGTTTGGATGGGAAGAAACAGGCAGTATATAGTCGGGCTGCAGAAATAAATATTTCCAGCATTGAGAGAGGTACTTATATTATCAGAGTACATACAGCTATAGGAATTGCTTCTCGCTTATTTGTTAAGTTATAGTTTTATTATGTCAAATAAATATTATTAACGGCGGATGATAGTAAGCTGCGTCTCTACGACGAAGGAGTAGATATGCTGAGGTATCTATTGTTATCCACTGGTCATTTATTTAGTGCTACAAATTCAGCAGCATTTAATACGGGAATAATCGATCTTTTGAAGTCCTTTTTATTCCGTGTTATTATTGCCTGACAATTAGTTTCAATTGCAATGTAATATTGTATCCCGTCCTCAAAATCTTTAAACTCTTCCTCTACTGCTAACTCTAAGATTTTGTCATCAAATGAAGCAACTTCAACTAAAGTCTTAAACTTCCTGATTGAACTTCGAACTCTATTTAGTTTTAGTTGGTCTTTTAAGATATAGTGAGTATTTGCTAAAGTAAGGGTTGAAACAATTAATTTTATATTGTTGTCTATTGCACAAGTAAATAAGTCTTGGCTTGCTTCATAGTAATCAATTCTCTTACTTAAAAGATCAATAACAATGTTTGTATCTACAAATAATTTCTTCATTATTTATATTTCTTAATCAGGTATTTTGTATATGACTCTCGGTAATCCTTTTTGTCATCAAGAGTTATAATTCCTGTAAGACTTTTCACTATTGGATTTACTTTTCTTCTTTTTGAATTTTTGGCAGTAATTGCAGAAAGATAATTCTCAATTAGTTTAGAGAGACTAGTATTAGATTCTTTTGCATAGATTTTTGCCTCCTCAATTATATCCGAATTCAGTTTTAATGTAAGTTTTGCGTCCATAATTTATATTATACGGACGAATATACATAATCAATACGTATTTGTCAAGACTTGTGGATAACGGCGGATGATAGTAAGCTGCGTCTCTACGATGAAGGAGTAGATATGCTTTCCTACTCCATTGTTATAATGCCCTTTCCAAAAAATATCTATAGACGATTGCTTGAAATTGTTTTTGGGAGCACCGAGAAAATCAGAAAGTTAAAGATGCAATATGCCAAAGATATGCTCAAAGAAAGTATTGTTACTGCTTTACATAACTAAATAGTTTTACATTTTTAAAATTGATGCTGTAGCAGTCACTGTCAAGTTGTAGGTGTTTATGATATTTATACCAATTCTAGTTTATAATGACGGTAATTATTTATTTTGTTCTTCATGTTCTTTCGTAAAAAAGCCTCACCGAACCTATGGGTTCTTTGCTAGCCCGCCCGCTTAGTGCTGTGCCTGCCGTATGCAAGGAGGCAGGGTTCTCTCGTTTAAAGCACTTTCGTACTTTATTCGACTACGTCGAACTCATCCGTTCTTGCCTTGATCCATTTTGAACAATTCTAAATCCTTTTCCGTCATCTAAAAATAGAAATGGTATTATTCAATTTGTTAGCATTAGTTCTGCTATCGGATGAATTATCTCTTGTCTAAATTCCTCATCATAATCGCAATTTGCTAATAATACTAATCCAATGTTATCTTCAGGAATCATTATTAAATAACTTCTAAAACCCTTGTCACCACCATAATGTCCAATTGTTTTTTTCGAATTAATCTCACCTAATTGAAACCCATAACCAATGTAAGGATATGGACCAAAAGTAGGTTTTGTCATGGGCAAATAATTGCTACTCAAATTAGGATCAGCTAAAGTTTGAAGAAAAGATATCATCCATTTACTCAAGTCTTTCGAAGAAGAATTCAACGTGCTGCTAGGACCATGTTCTCTTGTATACGGATAGTTTTTTCGTTTAAATACTTTCTTTGTAAGCCATTTTTTAGAATGTGGAGATGTTTTAAGACTATCTATTATTTTAAAATATCTAAAATCACTATTCTTCATTCCGCTTTTGAGTAAAATATTTTCTTTCAAAAAAACATCAAATGTAGAATTAGAAACCTTTTCTATTACATAGCCTAAAATATCATAAGCTAAATTGCTGTATAGGTATTCGATAGATGGTTTTGAATTAAGTTTTAGGTTTAAGCCTAAAACAAAATCCCTAAGACTATTTTCGGCTTGATTGTTATTATCCCAATGATAGCTACTAATATCAGGCAATCCTGAAGTATGATTTAAAAGTTGTTTTATTGTTACATCTTTGACACTTTCATCATCATAGTTTAATTCTGGAAGTATGTCAATCAATTTATCATCAATTGCTATTTTACTTTGTTCTATTAAATTCATTATAGCTATAGCAGTAAACAATTTACTTATTGAGGCGGTATGAAAAATGGTATTCTCAGTTACTAAATCACCTTCTTCGATATGCTTAACACCATAACCTTTAGTATATATTTTGGAATCTTTACTGATTAAACCTATTGAAAGTCCAGGAATATTATATTGATTCATTTTACTGATCACCAGGGAATCCACAGTTTCTTGAAAAGTATTAACGGAATGAATTGTCTCAATGCCCTGTTTAAATGAATACCTTGAGCAATTTTGAAATGATAGGAATAATGCAACTATTATTAACGGCAGTATTTTCTTCAATTTTCGATTTTTTTTAATCAGATTGTAAACGGAGAAGCACAAAAAAATTTCTTGTCCTGAATTAATGCTAGTATAAGGATACACATAGTTTTTATAATTACCCATTTAATACCAATTCTAGTTTAGAATGACGGTAATTATTTATTCTGTTCTTCATGTTCCTTCGTTAAAAAGCCTCGCCGAACCTATGGGTTCGCCTACGTTTTTTGCCTTGATCCATTTTGAACAATTCTAAATCCTTTTCCGTCATCTAAAAATAGAAATGGTATAAGATCTCTTCTAATATATTTTCATCATATATTATTCTTAGCACAACTTTTATATAAATAATTGAAATACAATGTATTAGAATAAAAAAATACGTATGTAAACGTTTGTAAACGACTATATCCGCAAGTAATCATTTATACTACGACTAGAACCCGCTTTCTACTGCACCTTTGTTTCGTCATCGATTTGGAATTATATCTAAATCAATTTTTTGTTTTTAACCGTCCTGTATGAAACTAAATAAAGCATATACAGGATACAAAATTTTTACATTATGAATACTTTAAAAAACAGCGTGCAATTAATTGGAAACATTGGAAAAGAGATAGAGCTTAAGACAGCTTCTAATGGCATTAAATATACACGTTTCTCCTTAGCTACAAATGATTATTATAAAAATGCTCAAGGGGAAAAAGTAGAGGAGACACAGTGGCACAATCTAGTCGCTTGGGGTAAAACGGCTGAGTTGATGGCTAAGATCTTATCGAAGGGAACAGAGATTATTGCTCAAGGAAAAATAGAGTATAGTAGCTACACAGGAAAAGACGGTGTGAAGCGATACAATACAGATATTAAAGTTTTGGAGTTTCAGTCTTTGGCTAAAAAGACGGCTTCAGAGAATGGGTCTACCACTCAAAAGGAAAATTTACCTTTCTAGGTTTTCTAAATTTTGTATTTACAATAACAGCGACGTTTTTTCAGAAGGAAGAGACGTCGCTATTTTTATTGTATTGATATATCGACCACTGAATAAGATTGCTCCCTGCATGTCGAAATTATAAAAAACAATATAAATTGCTTGGCTCCGCTCGCAACCACAATAAATTTTCCAAAATTATCATTTATCAATCTCTAATATCCTCACTTTCCTACCGCTTCATGAATCATCGACAACAATTTATTAGTATGGCTCGGATCACACCATCGTAAAACGATAACAAGATCTTTGTCCGGTTCTATGATAATATAATTGCCACCAAATCCTGCAGCATAATATCCATTGTGACTAAGGGCGGGCATGCGTTCACCAGGTAACCACCACATATAGCCATATGAATTTTCTGCCTTAGAAGCTCGGGTAGCTTTCTGAATCCATTCTTTAGAGATGAGTTGCTTACCATCCCAGTTACCATTCCTCAGAAATAATAATCCGAATCTAGCGTGATCTTCAGTACTGATAAATATGCCACCACCAGAGTGTCCGCCTCCACTTACAGATTGCATCTTTAGTCCATCGATGGTAGTCCATGAGTTTTCGTAGCCATACCATCTCCATGTTGTGCTTGCACCTACAGGATCCATAATTTTTTCTTTGAGAATTACCGGTAGTGGTTTGCGCCATACTTGGAGTAAGGAATAAGCTAATAAGTTTACTCGTACATCGTTATACTCCATTACGGTGCCAGGCTCGACTAGTTTTCTAAACTTCCAGTCATCTATGTCTCCTTCTTCGGGTGGGCGATCATTCCAGTCATAGCCTCCCCATAATTGTCCAGACCAGTCAGAGGATTGCGTGAGTAGATGATCCCAAGTTATTTTAGCATTGTGCGTTCCTGAGAAGCTGCCGTCCCAAACATAATCTTTCAGAAGTTCATCCATATCAGATATAAGGTGTGCATCAGAAGCTAAGCCTGCAATAGTAGACAAGTAGCTTTTCGTTACACTGAATGTCATATCTACCCTTTTGACATTGCCCCATTCTGCAATTACATAACCGTTTTTTATGATCATACCAGCAGGACCGCCACGTTCTTTGACTGGACCTAGGATCTTATGAAAGGGTTCTCTTTCAAATCCCTTCAGAATAGCCTGCTCTAGATCTATAGGTCCTTTGTATTCGTATATGATGGCAGAATCTATAATATCTTGTAGTTTATCTTTATCGATTCCAAAATCTTCGGGGCCCTTTTTTTTCCAATTCTTAGCAGGAAAATAAGTCTGGCCCACTATTAAAGTTGAAGATATAATAATAAGAAATGTACTAAGAAGAATCGTTTTACACATAGTAAGTATTTGTTAGTAATTTACATTTTTACAAGATAAGTTTAGAAGAAATGCAAAGAAAGAGTAAGCGGATGTATTTAAAATTTCTATTTTCACGCTTTATAAATAATAACACCTCACCTAATGGATTTTTCAGCTTATTCTGATAAGGCGACTCTGATGTTTGTAAACTATGCTCCCAAGGTTATACTAGCGATTATAACTCTTATAATAGGGCTCTGGATAATTAAGAAAATTGTTGTTGTAGGAGAGAAGGGTTTTAGGAGGGGAGGTATAGACGAAACGCTAGCTAAGTTTTTTGCATCACTTATAAGTATAGGTCTTAAGGTAATGCTTTTCTTATCAGTCGCTGGTATGTTTGGTGTGAATACAACATCTTTCATAGCCGTATTTAGTGCGCTTATGATTGGTATAGGTATGGCGCTTAACGGTACCTTAGGACATGCCGCTGCAGGTGTTATGATCATGATATTCAAGCCGTTTAAGTTGGGCGATCTAGTAGTAATCGGTGGAAATCAAACTACAGGAACGGTAAATTCTATCAATGCTTTTAATACAACTCTGAGGACTTTAGATAACAAAAGAATTATTATTGCTAACGGTAATGTGATGGATAATGATATCACTAATATTTCAGGTCAAGGTAAGGTGGGTGTAGAAATCACATATGGTATTGCATACGATGCTAGTATAGATGTAGCACGAAAGGTAATCTTAGAAGTAGGTGCAGCATGTCCTTATATTCTGAAAGATCCTGCTCAGAAAGTTTTTGTAGCGGAGTTAGGGGATAGTTCTGTCAATCTAGCAACTCGTCCTTTTTGTAAAAGCGAACATTACTGGGATACACTTTTCTATATGCAAGAAAATGTAAAAAAAGAGTTTGACAAAAACAATATAGGTATTCCATTCCCACAAATGGATGTACACATGAATCCCAACTAGAAATCCATTAATTATTTTTAGAAAGAAAAATCTAAGGATAAACTAAAGGGAGTACTATTTAATGACGAGGGGTGTTGCCCCTCCCAGCTTGGGGCATCGCCCCATGTCAGAAAGCGTATATTTTCATCGCTCTTAAAGAGCATTATAGATTATAAATAAGAATACTCGATAGTCAACAGCATGTAGGATAAGGTAAAAAAGGAATTATAAGATCGACCTTTGAATAGTCTATTTACACTAAAAAAAAATCAGAAATAATCTGATCTGCGAGTAACTTACCGGCTCTACTCAATTTGTAACATCTATTTTTTAAAACTAGCTGATCTTGCTTTAATTTCTCATCTGCTATACTTTGCAAATATGATTTTTCAGTTTCATTAGCGTTTGGAGCAGTGGCTATGTTGATACCTGTTTCTGTTCTGAGTCCGATCATAAGCCACTCGTTTATGATATCCTTCCTTGTAAGTATCTCTTCTTCGTAGGCAAGATGACCTTTGTTAATTGCGTCGATATACTGTGGGTTGTGTGCTATATTCCAGGCTCTAGTCTTACCATTGTAACTATGTGCTCCTGGGCCTATGCCCAGATAGTTTTTACCTTCCCAGTAGTTTTTGTTATGTATAGCGTGCTTATTTTTCTTACCATAGTTAGATATTTCGTAATGCTCATATCCAGCTGTCTCCAGTTTTTGCATAGTAAGTAGAAATTGCTCAGAAGCTTTTTTATCATCTAGAGGAGCCATTTTTTTCTTAGTTATAAAATTATATAGCGCAGTATTTTTCTCTACGGTAAGCCCATAAGCAGAGATATGATCTACCTTGTAGTCGATGGCCTTCTGTAGGTTTTCTTTCCATATTTTATTAGTAGTTGTATGACTTCCGAAAATAAGATCTATAGAAAAGCTATCTATATCTGAGTCTAGAATCAGTTCTATAGACTGCTCTGACTGGACAGCGGAGTGGCTACGATTCATATAGGTGAGATCCTCCTCGCTAAACGATTGTACCCCTAGACTAATTCTATCTATTCCTAAGGAAGACCAGTCTTGCAGCAGTCTTTTATTTATATCATCAGGATTAGCCTCTATCGTAAATTCTTTCAGATTCGATATGTCAAAATCTATACTAATTCTATCTAACAGGGAGGATAAGTCCTCTATTGTCAATATGGATGGTGTTCCGCCTCCTAAGTAGATGGTCTCTAGATGTTTGTTATCTAGATAACTAGAGCGTAGTTCTATCTCTTTCACTAGACAATCGATCATCTGAGCTTTAGAACTTAGAAGAGTGGAAAAGTGAAAATTGCAATAATGACAAGCTTTCCTACAATAGGGTATATGTATGTATATTCCTGACATGGTGATAAATATGTCGTGAAGTTAGTACATTAGAGCAGAAATTATGAATGCACAAATTAACATCAGTCATTTTTGCGTTGTGTAGGGTAACTAAGATGTAAATTGAATAAAAAATTCTTATATCATATATTATCAGGAGCTATCTTTTGCTTAGCTTTCTTACTAGGAACAGCTAAAGTTTCTGGACAAAAAAAGATAGCCTTAGACTTGGTCTCTGTGGATCAGTCAGAGCTAGATATAGGAGCCTTACAAACGTCGTTTACAGATAGCACAGCGGTAGTAAATTATCTAAATGAGTATATTATGTCCTTGCGCAAGGACAGTTACCTCAGTGCTTCTCTAGATACATTGTCGCTGACAGATAGTACAGCTAGAGCCTCTGTTTTCCTAGGAGAAAAATATACAATAAGAGATATAAGGTATGAGAATATCCCTCTAGGTCTTATAAAATCTATAAGAGCAGATAGTAAAAAAACGGGTGACGCTGTATCTAAGCAATCCCTCAAGGAACTTACAGATGAGATTATAAAAAGATACGAGAACTCGGGTTATCCATTTGCAAGGATTGATCTGGACAGTTTCATCATCAGTGATAAGGAAATAGATCTTAAACTGACGCTAGAAGAAGGTTACCTTATACATCTCGACTCTATAGATGTTCAGGGAAATCTATTATTGAGAAACGGTTACTTACATAGATACCTGGATATAGAGAAAGGAAGTCCATTTAACAAAAAGAAATTAGATAAGGTTAATCAGCGATTAGAGAACCTTAGTTTTCTCCAGAAGAAGCAAGACGCTTCTTTAACTTTTAAAGGTACATCAGCCACACTGGAGTTACATGTCGATGAGAGAAGTGCCAGCAGATTTGATTTTTTATTTGGGATCATCCCATCCGATAATCTGGGGGAGAGAAGTATTTTTTTGTCATTCGATGGTACGGCAGAGATGGTGAACAAATTAGGTGGTGGAGAACGACTCTTTTTCCAGTTTCAGCGGCTCCGTCCAGAATCACAGCAACTAGATGTAGAGCTCAGTTACCCTTATATTCTGAATCTACCTTTTGGTGCGGATCTGAACCTCGAGATTTATAGAAATGCAGAAAATTTTATAGATGTAGATATAGACTATGGACTTAGTTATTTGTATAATGGTTCAGATTACCTAAAGCTTTACTGGGGGTATGAAAGCTCTAGATTAGTGCAAGTAGATACAGCTGCTATTCTTGCTATCCAGAGATTACCGGATAGACTGGATGTAGTAAATAATGGATTAGGCATAGCCTTCCAGTATAATAATCTAGACTATATATATAATCCTAGGAGAGGTTTTTATACGTACTTTAATATCTATGGCGGGCTGAAGGAAATCAGAGAGAATAATACGATAACTTCTTTCGTAACGGAAGAGGTAGATTTTTCTGATAGCTACGACTCCCTAGATCTAAATGGGTATAAGATAAACCTAGAAGCTGATATCAACTACTACAAAGGACTAGGGGACAGAGGAACTCTAAAAATCCAATCGAGAACAGGATATCAATTTTCAGATCAAGAGAATTTCGAAAATGAGAGATTCAGGATAGGTGGAAATAAGTTGCTCAGGGGCTTCGATGAGGAGTCCTTCTTTGTGGATTTTTATCAGATTTTTACCCTTGAGTATCGTTTATTACTAAGTAAAAATTCTTACCTAAGTCTTCCATTCATCGATGTGGGTGTAATAAGATACAATACGCAAGAAGGTCCATTTCTGGACAATGCACTAGGTATCGGTGCTGGTCTTAGCTTCGAAACTACGGCAGGTATTTTTCAGTTTTCTGTAGCTGTAGGAAGACAAAAAGAAATCCCTTTCGACCTAGGAAAACCTAAGGCACATATAGGGTTTGAGAGTTTGTTCTAATAAAATACCACTTGGAACTCGAGATCATCGCATAATTAGCACCGCGTTACGGCTTATTTAAAAGTTCAAATGGTATATACTTATACCATTTCTATTTTTAGATGACAGAAAAGGATTTAGAATTGTTCAAAATGGATCAAGGCAAAAAACGTAGGCGAACCCATAGGTTCGGCGAGGCTTTTTAACGAAGAAACATGAAGAACAAAATAAATAATTACCGTCATTCTAAACTA
>Ga0209187_1000733_pt1 | contig 49462 bp, 50 predicted proteins | sample BantaG_FD_187430 | JGI IMG/M metagenome (GOLD analysis project Ga0209187, IMG submission 187430) | Marine algal microbial communities from Bantry Bay, Ireland - BantryBay_4 metaG (SPAdes) (version 2) | ecosystem: Host-associated > Algae > Red algae > Unclassified | place: Bantry Bay, Ireland...
GTTCTTAGCCAGAAAAAATGATGGACATCCTGGCCCTGAAGTTTTGTGGAGAGGATGGATTAAGCTTAAGGACCTTACTGAGAACCTTGATAGGCTGGGCCTTCTATGACTTGTGTATAATTGTCAGACGCTTCGCTCTGGATGACGTTAGCCCGTAATGAGCGGAGCGAATGTTAGGGCGATGTACTTAAAGGCGATGCCTATTTCTGGTTGACGGTATTATGCAGTTAAAGACGATACTTTTTTCTAGATGAGGGTTCTAACATAAAAAAAGCCAGGTTACTTGACCAGGCTTTTTGTATTTTAAATTTTTATTATAACGATTAAGCGCTTTCGGCTTTTTTATCTTTTTTCATTTCTGATTCCGTTTTATACACTAACTTCGGCTTTTCTTTTTTAAGAATTACATCTGAAGTAACAATACATTCTTTTACATTGTCTTGAGATGGTAACTCAAACATTGTATCAAGCATTGATTCTTCAATAACTCCCCTTAAGCCACGAGCACCTGTGTTTCTTCTGATAGCTTCTTTAGCTATTGTTCTCAGGGACTCATCTTGAAAAGTTAATAATACATCTTCAAAAGAAAATAATTTTTGATACTGCTTAATTAATGCGTTTTTAGGTTTTGTTAAAATATCCATAAGAGCATCTTCAGTTAATGGCTCAAGCACAGCAAGTACTGGTAAACGACCTACAAACTCAGGAATTAAACCATACTTAGATAAATCACTTGGACTTACTTTTTGTAAGTTACTTTCATCCTTAGACATCTTTTCGTCTTTAGTTTGAATTGTCGCTGCAATACCCATTGATTTTGATGTTAAACGGCTTTCAACTACTTTGTCTAAACCAACGAAAGCTCCACCAACAATAAATAATATATTCGATGTATCTACTTGAATAAATTCTTGCTGCGGGTGTTTCCTGCCACCTTTAGGAGGTAAGCTTGCCACTGTACCTTCTAAGATTTTAAGTAATGCCTGCTGCACACCCTCACCACTTACATCACGAGTAATTGATGGGTTTTCAGATTTTCTAGTAATTTTATCAATCTCATCTATATAGATAACGCCTTTTTGCGCTTTTTCCACATCGTAGTCTGCAGACTGAAGTAAACCAAGAATCACATTCTCAACATCTTCACCCACATAACCGGCCTCAGTAAGAGTTGTTGCATCTGCGATCGCAAATGGAACATTTAATACCTTAGCAATTGTTTGAGCCAGTAATGTTTTTCCAGAACCTGTTGGGCCAACGAGCAAAATATTACTTTTTGCTATTTCAACATCATCTTTATTCGCTTTTTTAGAGTTCACTCGTTTATAGTGATTATGAACTGCAACAGATAATGCTTTTTTAGCTGACTCTTGACCAATTACGTAATCACTTAAGTGAGACATAATGTCCATTGGCTTAGGAACGGTAAAAGTTGTACTTGTACCTACCTCTTTATCTATTTCTTCAGCGATTATATCGTTACATAAATCAATACATTCATCACAAATATAAACCCCAGGACCAGCAATAAGCTTTTTAACTTCTTTTTGGCTTTTGCCACAGAAGTTACAACATAATGATCCAAAACCTTCTTTTTTACTCATAGAATTATACCTTTTTCGCTTTTCTAGAATCTACAATATGATCAATTAACTTATACTCTTTTGCTTGCTCAGGACTTAAATAATTATCTCTGTCCATTGCTTTATCTAACTCTTCAAATGATTTACCTGTGTGTTTAACATATATTTCTGTTAAATTCTTTTTAGTTCTTAACATTTCTTTTGCATGGATTTCTATGTCAGAAGCTTGTCCTGAAAGACCGCCGCCGCCGATTAAAGGCTGATGAATCATCACCCTTGAGTTGGGTAAAGCGTATCTTTTGCCTTCAGTTCCAGCACATAATAACAAAGAGCCCATACTTGCAGCCATTCCCATGCAATATGTAGCCACATCATTCTTAATAAACTGCATGAAGTCATAAATTGCCAGGCCAGCACTAACGCTTCCTCCAGGTGAATTAATATACAAATGGATATCCTGTTCCGGATTTTCCATTTCTAAAAAGAGCATTTGCGCAATAATTGTATTGGCAACGTCATCTGTTACAGGGGTTCCAAGGAATATAATCCTGTCTTTCATTAATCGAGAGTAAATATCATAACTTCTCTCGCCACGGGGTGTCTGCTCAATTACTACTGGTATTAATGCCAAGATGCTTCTCCTTGTAAGTTAATAATTTAAATCTATACATTCAAAACATGTGTATTTATTTAAACTAGACAAGTTCCTCTTCGGGTTATTTTAGATTCGCCTTGAGTATTATACATGGCGTTATTTAACAATTTTGCAGTCTTAACTATTTCGTGATTAAACCCAAAGTATAGTTTTAACTACTTAAGGAGTAATTTCATGAAATTCCAACTATCAAAGTCCAGTTCTAAAATCACCTCAGAAACCCTTGTTGAGTTTGTTTCTGTTAATAAAGACAAAATTAATACTGATGGCCTGCCAAAGTCTATAAAAGATTTAGCAACTGTCTCATTTCGAGACAAATTATTAAAAGGAAATGTAAAAGACGTAAAAATTTTTCCTGCTTTGAACTTAGAAGGCTACAAAAACGTAGTTCTTGTTGGGCTTGGCGATAAAAAGAAGCAAAACATTGAGTGCATTCGCTTTGCAGCCAGTAGTCTTTACTCGGCCCTTAAATCTTATAACCTTTCAAAAGTAGATGTGAGCCTAACTAGTTTACAAAAACATTCTAATAATTTAGGTGATAGCGTTAAGGCGTTTATAGAAGGTGCTGAACTTACCCATTATAACTTTGATGATTATAAGCCAAAAGATAAAGATAAATTTGAAGCTGAATTCAACCTTGTTGGTCCGGCAAAGTTGACTACTAAAGGCGTTAAAGACAGTCTTAATGAAGGAATCATTATGTCTGAGTGTATTATGATCGCTCGTAAATTGGGCGATACTCCAGGCAATTATATGACTCCTGAAATTTTAGCAAAAACTACAGTTAATGAAGCTAAGGGCTCTAAATTAAAAGTAACTGTTTGGGATAAAGCTCGAATTAAAAAAGAAAAAATGGGCGGACTACTTGGAGTTTCGTTAGGCGGCGGACCTGACCCTCGTTTTATTATTATGGAATACAAAGGTGCGGCTGCTTCGAAAAAACCAGTTTGTTTTGTTGGGAAAGGTTTAACTTTTGATTCAGGCGGAATAAGCATCAAACCATCAGCTGGAATGCACGAAATGAAGTATGATATGTGTGGTGGTGCCAATGTTATTGGAACAATGCTTGCTATAGCTCGCTTAAAATTAAAAGTAAATGTTGTTGCTTATGTACCATCTACTGAAAATATGCCGGGCCCAATGGCAAACAAACCTGGAGATATTCTAACTGCAAGAAATGGTAAACAAGTTGAAGTTTTAAATACTGACGCTGAAGGGCGATTAATTTTAATGGATGCATTATCTTATGCTTGCGAGCAGAAACCAGCTGTAATATTTGATGCTGCAACTTTAACAGGTGCTGTAATTATGGCCCTCGGCAATTCATTTACAGGCGTGTTTACTCGAGAAGACAAATTATTTAAAAAAATTAAAAAAGCCGCTGACTCTACTTGTGAGAGGGTATGGCAGTTGCCATTAATGAAGCATCATATGAATGATATGAAAGGAACTCATGCAGAGCTTTCTAATATGTCTTCATTTAGAGGCGCAGGAAGTTCAACTGCTGCTGCTTTTTTATCTAACTTTGTTGATGAAGATATTCCTTGGGCCCATTTTGATATTGCCGGAACTGCTTGGAAAGTAGGCAATCGATTGAACTATTGCCCATCTAAAGGTGCATCTGGTGCAATGATCAGAACATTTGTTGAATTATCTAAAATGTTCTAGGGTCCCTGCTACCTTATATACTTTTATTCAGACCCACATCCAATGATGTGGGTTTTTTTCTTTTATCTATTGGGTGCTAAATACAAAAAAGATCCCGCGCTTCGCTCTGGATGACGGGGGTTAATCCAAAAGTAAGTCTTTAACGATTGTTAAAGGTATGAAGGCTGCGGGCTCATCTAGGCAGTCTTGCATAAGCTTTAAAGAGGCTTTATTAACGATATCTTTATTTTCTTCCCACTTTTCTCTGTTGGGCCACTGGGCATAAGCAAACAATGACCCATCATCACTTTTATGTAGCCTTGAACCAAGCCCACCGTGAACTTCAGTAAACTCTTTTGTCATATCAGCCCAATGCTTTCCGAAATCAGCTTCTTGGCCTGATTTAACTTTAAATTTGTATAATACCGCAAACATATATTCTCCTTATAACTTTTCTATTTTGTCTTTTAAGGAACTCTAACCTATATCGTATAGTCCATTGAGGACTAAGCGCTATAAATTAGAAACCTTTGTTTATCGCCCTAACATTCGCGGTGCTCATTACGGGCTAATTTTTCGTTCCGCTTGGCAGCTCCACTTTCGGAGGGTCTATCATATAAGGCTTATTAAACCTAATCCTATTTTCATACCTTAAGCTAGTTGTAAAGTATACTAGTCTAATGATAACAACTCACACTTAATACTTATCGGCGAACAGGCTAACCCTAACCAACTTAATAAATTCATAAAAATAACTCTCACTATAAGACCTTTGAAGCTAATATTGAGTACTTATTCAGTGGTATTTTAACTAATAATTATTAAGAATAAGTTACTTTTTAAACGGCCTAATACTTTGGTCCTGATATCTAACTATCACTTTGTTTTTGTAATCAAATCACCGATAAGTAAGTATGAAGTTTATAAACAAAAAACTTAGCTTTCTTATATTTATTCCAATTTTATTTGGTTTTTTTATAAGTATATATTCGTGGGATGGAGTTGTTTACTTTTTTGACCGTGCCAATTCACGTGTTCCTGCTGATAACACAAGTTTTTTTAGTGTGAAAAATTTAAAATCACGAATTAATGGCAACTCTAATGAAAAAATTATTTCTGAACAAACCATTGTCAGTAGAACTAATAACTCAATTACACTTAACTTAAAAAACTTTTATAGCAGTGATAAAAGAACAAGTGTTTGTAGTGTTTATGATAGCGTCGAACTTTCATTTGTAGCTTTAAATGTTGCCGTCAGTGGTGAGCCCCCAACTATTACAGTTAATGCTCCATGCACAGAAGATATATCTAATGCCGAATACATTTCAACTATTACTATCCCATTAAGTGAGATTAAAAATATTTCTCCATCTACGAAAGAACCATATTTATTTGAGACTTTAAAATTTAATTTTACTAACATTGAAGATGAATGGCCTATTGATTTTAGACTTAAACAAGTTATCTACTCAAATAAAAAAAATAGCCAATCACTGGCTATAGATGTATTCAGTCGTAAACCCTCTATTGAATTTCAACTTTAATTAACCCTTATTAAGCGAAGTAAGTATTTGCTTAAAGCGAAGAAGATCCTATGGCCTCACCATTGGATGACGATTTAGTATTTATAATTTTTAAAATTGATATTCGCTTTTTTTGCTTCAGTGGCTATTGCCACGCTCCCAAGTTTTGCGACCCATCCATAAACGTTTTCCATTGGACACTCTAGCTTCCTAACTTTTAAATCTGATATACATAATTTTTTATATATAGCTCCAGGACTATTTAAATTATCACGTGGGCCTTTTTGACTATGAGCTCTTAAAAAACCACCAGCCAGCTTACCACCAATCATATAGATTGCTGGCTCTGCTGTCTCATCACTATCGCTAAAAACTGTGGGTATTCCTTCTTGAACAACTAACTCATCAATTGAGCCACCACCTTTAACAGCTTTCATTTTTTTTCTAGCTTTATAAGTCCAGCTTCTCACTTCATCGCCAGAGGCCACTTGCTGTATCCCCATGCCATAAGTTCCGGAACTATTTTTTATGAACACAAAAGGAGATTCTTTAATATTAGTTTTTGTGTATTTGTCACTTAGTGAAGTAATCATTGAGTCCACTTTTAGTGCTAAGCTCTCACGACTTTCTTCTGAGTTAATATCAAAATTTTTATGTGCATCGGTGTGAACAGTTAAATGCTCTGGGTTGGCACCAATAATATCAGCAAACTCAATAGCTAATTCATTATAATGCATAAAAAATTGTGACTTTCTTCTTTGGTACCAGCCCAACTCATAGGGAGGGTTCATTGGCTGCTCAATACCACTTTTCCAATCTTCAAAAATTACAGAAAAATCATTATTACTGATGATAAAATCTGGTTTTTCTCCGTTAATTAAAAGTGAGCTGTCATGTTTATATATAAAATTGACTTCTAATTCATTGCCCGAAATACTTTCTACTTTAATGGCCTCTTGCTTTTCTTCACTAGGGATAGCAATTTTAACTGCCAATCCCATGGTTTGTAGTAATGTATATATAGTATATACATTCTGCCAGTAGTAAGCATTTTTAGTATGGGCCTCTGTAACTAAGGCAATTGTCCCAGACAAGCCTGGGTAGTGAGATTCAAAATAATCTTTCACCTTATCAACGGCCGACTCCTGGTCTACAGAGCAAATGTTATTAAACCCAGCAGGAAATATATTTGCGTCTACTGGTGCAACTTTAAACTCAGACTCCCTTATGTCGTAACTGGAATAAAATGGGAAGGCAAAATTTTTAGACTTATCATCGAACCATAAATTTAATTTTTTAAAGTTTTCACAAATTTTTATATGTAACTCATCTTTAATCATTAGGTATTCCTTTTATCAATTTTTGCCATTGTATCAGCGGCGCCAACCACAGCACAGGGTAAAAGTAATAGTGTTAAACCAGGAACCATTAAGGTCAGCCCTAGCATCAAGGCCATTCCAGTGAATACTGTAAAATTATTCCTAAAGTAGGCTAGCCTATTTTTTAGGTTCATCATTTTAATTTCCATGGAGTAATCAAAACAATCAAAAGCTACAATTAAAAATGCTCCAAAAGCAGCAAGCATATTTAATATTGGAATAAATGAAAAAATAAAAATAAAAATACCAATAAATGCAAATACTAAGGCCCTCAGAAGCGAAACACTCAGCTGCCTTAAGGTTATTTTAACCCATCCAGAAAAATTTATTGGCTTAATACCACTGCTATTTAAATGATCTAAAGTTTTTTCAGCTAATATTGAGTTAAATGGGGATGCAATAACTGTGGATATTAAAAACCCGATATAAAAAACTAAAACAACTGATACTAAGCCTGCTAAAAAAATTGCAATTTTAGAAACAATCGCGAATATCCAACCAGTGGGGTCACCGAGGAGCATTTGAACAAGAGGGTTAATCATATTATCTAACGATGTTAATACAAATGTTAATGATGTTGATATTAATATTATATTTATAATAAATGGAACTACAGCCCACTTAAACGCTCCAGGGATAGTAAATAATAACTTCATCCCCCTTAATATGAATGAGAAACCTAACTTTAAATCTTTAATTGATGAAGTCATAACTTAATTCCTATTGTGCAGGAGAAATTTTAATATTATTTTTTTTCACGTCTTTCATCATTTTTTCTAGTTTTGGATTAGGGTTAAGTGTTCTGCCCTCTCGCTTTAGTGACTGGCGAAATTTTTCATCTTTAGATAGTGAGAAGCCTAGGTTATTTTTTGTTAAAAAATCTGAATAATCCTTTTCGAGGCCATCTAATTTATAAAACAGGCTATTAACAATCTGCGGCGGCCTTTTGTCTGGAAAGCGCATTTTCTTTAATGTTCTTAAGCCCTGTAATGCGTGCACAGCTAAGCTGTTTATTTCCTCGCGACTTACATTATACTTACCAACTTTATTATTTTTAAAAGCGGAGTTAAGGTATTTAAAAGTATATTGATAAACCTCAACTAAATTTTTAGCTGAAATAGGAGACCACTTAGGGCTGTCTAATTCAACTGAGCGCACTAAATAAGATTGTGTTTTTTCATAAGTTTTAAAAATGTTTTTATGATTTTTTATATGAAAGCCCTTATACCAGTACCTTCCCATAAAAAACATTGCTCTGGCTAATTCATCCCTTTGCTTTTGAGGTGATTGCGTCCTATCACGCAACTCGTACAAACCTTTTTCAGCTTGTTTAAATAATTTATCAGCTAATTTATGTTTACCAATTCTACCATAAGCACTACCCATTCTGGCTGGTAGCTCAGCTAGCTTAGTGGGCTTTTCTAGATAAGTTTCACGCTCTTTGGCGTCTATTAAACTAGTAATTACTTTTTTATCTGCATTTAAACATTCGTAGGCATAACTTAGCCTCACCAAAGCCAACGCTTGAATTTTAGGTGATTCACCATTAGCTCCTCTCACGATCTTTCTAAAGTTTTTTCCTGCTTTTCTGCAGTCCCTTAACCCCTCATAAGCAGCTCCAGCATTAAATAGCATTGCCATATTAAGTGGACTAGCCGGGTATTTTGAAACCAAAGAGTTAAATTGATCTGCGGCTCGTTGGTAGTCTTCATCATCTAAGTACTTAATGCCTTTTTCATAAGCTTGAGCTAGCTCTGGAGGTGTTAACCCATAGTCTGCCTCAGGTGCTGGTTTGTCTTCTGCTTGGTCAAAAGATTGACAACTAATATTTAAAAATAAAAAAAATAAAACTATAAACTTCATATTTCTCCAATAAACTCAGTCATTGCTTTTATATCATCCAAGCTATCAATACCCTCTAAAATTGGCATCTTGATTATATTACCTGGCAAAATATTACTTTGGCAAAAAGTATCAATAATTTTACGTTTTTCTTTATAAAATTTATTTTCATTGTTAAATATTTGTAAATTCTCATCGCTTTCAGTCTTGATCTTGTTGTTTTTCTTGTAAAACCAAAGTGGATAGCACCTGTTCAAAATAGTAGTTTCTAGTTTGAATTTTTTTAATTTTAGCTGGTCGCTAATTTCTTTTGCTTCAATTAACCTTGATTGCTCGGCTTCAGTAATAAGAACATAGCCCGTATCTGAAGAGCCTAAAATTTCATCTACCTTTTTACTGTGAGACTTAATTTCAATACTTAAGCTTTCAATAGTTTTAAAGAAAATAATCAGCTCTTCAACAAATAACTTTCCGGTTACTTTTGATAATAAGCTCAGTACGCCCTGAGCCCCTTTGCCAATAAATTTTTTAATTAATGATTGCGAATCGGAACCATCACCAATAATTTTAAAAAAAGTTGAATTAAATAAATTATACATATTTTCTGGAGCATCAAAAAAATCAGTTAAATTTTGTATAGGTGGAGTATCGAGTATAATTAAATCATAATTAGTGTTTTCACAGGCTTTAACAAGGGTTTCTATCGATGTGAAATCTTGAGAGTCTTTCAGTGTTGAAGTGAGTTGCTTGAACAAAACATTATCAAATAATTTTTTTGCTCTTTCTTTATCTTCAGAAAAGCTAAGCACGAAGGCCTTGAAAGCTTTTTCAGGCTCAATTATTTTGCCCCAAAGCTCTCCTTTATTTTTATATTTTTGTATTAGCTTTTCTTTATTACTTTTTTTATCTATATCCAGCACAGTAGCAAGGCGGCGCGAGGGATCTATAGTCATTACTAAACATTTTTTCCCTAAATTCGCAGCCTGCAAAGCTAAGCTCACTGAAGTGGTAGTTTTTCCCACCCCACCGGGCCCTAGGCAGATCAATACTTTTTTATCAAATAAGTTCATATTTCACCTAAACAACTATTAATTTCTTCAACAATCTGAGTAGAGTCGTGCTTGAATATAAATGGTAGCCTTAAATCAGTATTATAATCTTTAATTTTAGCAATATGCTTTTGTTGGTTTTGAGTGTTATTAGAGTACGATTTTTGAAATTCACATTTATTGTTAACTTCGCCAGTCAGCTCTTTTTTTACTTTATTCAAAACAACCTTTGGCTTAACTGAAAATTCTTTTTTTAAAACATCCGTAAATTCTTTAGTTTCAATTATTGGCAACTTCTCAGCCAATGAAACTACATAATACTCAACAAAGTCTGGATTTTGTAATACGGCTAGAATGGTTTTGCATTGATCGTGCATGGCACCTTTTTTTACAGCCTCCATCATTCCTACTGGCGATCTCATCAGTGCTAAAAAATGACCTGTTGAATAGGCATCCACGATTATTGTGTCATAATTCATATCTTTACCAATTTTTCTATAAGCGCTAGTAGCCTTGCCTAAATATACTAGCTCTCTTAGTGAAGGGGCCACTTTGATTAACTTTTGCATAATAGGGCTAGAGAAAAACTTCTTAACCAGTGTTTTAATTTTCAAATAGTAAGTAATGAACTCAACTAAGACCTCTTCAAAATTCCACATTTGGACTTCTAGGTTCTTAGGAATACTTAATCTTTTATGCCTAATTTCCTTGTCTTTACCAAGGTCAAAAATATACTTCAGGTGAGATTTTGGCCCAAACTCCACAAGTAGCACCTTTTCCCCACGTGCAGACTTGTTAAGAGCTAGTGCAGAGGCAAAAGTACTTTTACCTACACCACCCTTTCCTGTAACAAATATCAACTTCATCGCTTATTATGCTCCGCATTATTGCCAATATTGGATAGGTTTCCTATAAGTGGCCACTCACCTAGATATACTTTAAATAGCAAAATAAAACCATATATTTCCCAAAACAAGTGGAGAACTTAATGAAAGCCAATATTGAAAAAAATGAGGGTCTGGTACGTAAAGTTAGTATTACTATCCCAGAAGCAGATGTAAACAAAGCCTTTGCTGGTGTTTACGAATACATCAACAACAATGTTTCAATTAAAGGCTTCAGAAAAGGCAAAGTTCCAGCTACTAAAATAAGAGCATTATATGCAGATAAAGCCAGACAAGATGTGGCCGAAAACTTAGTAAGTAAGGGTTATGAGTTTGCCATTGCTGAACACTCTTTCCAACCCATCGGACAACCACATATACACCTAAATGATAAAATTGAAGAAAATAAGGAATTTTCATTCTCTGCAGAGTTTGAAGTTAAACCAGAAATAGTTCTTAAAAAAATTGAAGGCTTCGAAATTGAAAAAGAACTTATCACTATTGATGAAAAAGAAATTAATTTAGTTTTAGAAAATATACAGAAATCCAATAGTGTTGAAGCACCTTTATTATTAGAGCGACCAGCTCAAATCGGTGATGTAGCTGAAATTGATTTTTTTGGCACAATCGATGGCGAACCCTTAGATAAAGGATCAGCAGAAAATTTTAAAATTGAACTTGGAAGTAAAAGCTTTATTGAAGGCTTTGAAGAAGGCATCGTAGGCATGGCCATTGGTGGGGAAGCTAATTTACACCTTAAGTTCCCTGATGAATATCAAGAGGCTGCCATCGCTGGAAAACCAGTAAACTTTAAAGTTAAATTACATAAGTTATATAAAAAAGATCTTCCTGCAGTTGACGATGAATTAGCTAAAAAAGTTGGTAATTTTGTAAATGTTCAAGCTCTTAAAGACGCTATCAAAGAAGATCTTGAAGCTCGTGAAAATGGTCGCATCGAAGAAGATATACGTGCACGAATTATTGAGACTCTAGTTGATGAAAATCCGGTAGAAGTTCCAGAAAAAATTAAAGATAATCAGAAAGTTCAAATTATTGAAGATTCTCGTATGAAAATGCAACAACAAGGCATGAGCCCTGAAGATTTCGAAGAGTACAAAAAGAAGTGGGATCATGAGTTTGAAGACACGGCTTCATTTATGGTTAAGTCCACTTTTTTGATTGATGAAATTGCCAAAAAAGAAAAGGTAACTGTTTCAGAAGAAGAGGTTAACAAACGCATTGAAATGCATGCTCTACAAATGGGCTTACCTGTTGAAAACATTATGAAGTTTTATAGTGAGCAAAATAGAATTGGTAATTTAAGATTCCAAATTACTCAAGAAAAGGTTGTTGAGTTCCTAAAGTCTAAATCTACCTTCAAGGAACTTCCTAAAGACCAGTTAACTGAAAACAAAGATAAAGATAAAAAATAGTTTTAGGGTCATCCCTACTACCTACTCATTTTATTAATAACTTTCCAGGCCTTTAAGTAGTTATAGGCCTGAGAAATTTGATAGTCGTTATCTATTAATTTCTCACCCCTAGACATTGCACTTTTATTAGCTTTTTTCCACCATGGGACTTTGCTTTTTTTCTCGTCTTCACCAACTAAGTGGCCCTTTATATCTTTTTCTTGCCTGATTCTTTTTTTAATAATTGCTTTTTTAAAAGCCTCAGCCTTCACATCTTCAATATATACATCTGGCTCAACCCCTACTGACTGAATAGATTTGCCGTTGGGGGTATAGTACCTTGCCACAGTTAGTTTTAAGCCAGAGCCATCCCCTAATTTAATCACAGACTGCACAGAACCTTTGCCAAAACTTTTTTGCCCCATAACAACTGCCCGCTTATTATCTTTTAATGCAGCAGCTACAATCTCACTGGCACTAGCTGAGTACTCATCAATTAAAACTATAACTGGAGTTTCTGAATAGGTATTAGGCTTAGTCGCACTTTTAACTTCTTTTTTAGACTTATCTCGCCCTATGATACTTACAATATCGCCTTTTTCTAAAAATAAATTACTTATTTTGACAGCCTGGTCCAACAACCCACCGGGGTTTTTTCTAAGATCAATAATTACACCCTTTAAGCCGTATTTCTTTTTATGCTTTTTAATATATTTATTTAAATCTCTATAAGTGTTTTCAATAAAACTAGTAACTTTAAAGTAACCATAACCATCGGCTAAATTAGTATATTTAACTGACTTTATTTTGATCACTCCCCTTTTTACATCAATAACCTTGGGGTCATCTAGTCCTTCTCTTATAATACCTAATTTTATAACTACGCCATTTTTACCTTTCATTCTTTGAGCCGCTTCCACTAGTGTAAAGCCCTTAGTGGACTCACCATTAATTGAAACTACTTTATCCCCAGCTTTTATCCCAGCTTTCCAGGCTGGCGTGTCCTCAATAGGAGATATAATTGTTAAGACTCTATTTTTAACAGTAATTTCAATACCAATTCCGCCAAACTCACCACTTGTTTCATTTTCGAACTCTTTAAACACATCTGGTGGTAAAAAGTTTGTATGTGGATCCAAAACAGACAACATACCTTTTAATCCACCATAAATTAAATTTTTATAATCAACTTTTTCTACATAATACTTTTGGGCTAAGTTTAATACTCTTGTGAAGAGTTGAAGGTTCATATAACGATCTTTTGCATAAGTAGAAAAACTTAAAAAGCTTAAAATTACAGCTAACATTAAAATAACTGATGTAAGCATTGTAAACTTAACCATTTGTTTTTTATCTTTTTTCTTAAACTTCACAACATCTCCTATAACTGCGAATAACTATTATTAGCTCCAGCCAACCACTTTGATGGGTCAATGGGCTCAGTAAAATACCTAATTTCAAAATATGCACCGAAGGCATTATGGTATGGTGAATACCCTACATCACCTACATTTTGACTTTGTTTTATTTTTTCACCCTTATAAACAAAGACGTTCTTATTATTACCATAAACTGTGTAATAATGATCACCGTGATCAATTATAACAACCTTGCCCAAGCCCCTTATGCTACCTACATAGCTCACCTCGCCAGGATGTACGCTTTTAACAAACCTATTTTTCTGTGACTCAATAAAGATTCCATTATTTTTTGTTTTGTTTTTATACTTTTTATCAACACTCACTCCAAACTTTTCAATCTTAATACCAGCCACAGGCATTGACAACGAACCTCTTTTACCGAGAAAATCTGTTCCAAAAATATCATCCAGGTGACTGATTTTAGAGCTTAAAGCCAGCTTTTCTTTACTGTTTTTGATTTTAGAAAGCTGCTCAAAGTACTTAAGCCTTTGCTTCTTGAGGTGGCTTAACAGTACTTTTTTAGATTTAATTTGTTTATCTAAACTTTTATTTTGAACCTTTAATGCGGTAGAAGCTATTTTTAATTCTTTAATGCTATCACTTAGTTTAATCTTTGAACTTTTTAAGTCAGAAATATTATGCGCGTATTCTAGGATTAAGTCGTAGTCTGCCTCGGAATACATTTTTAAATATTTAGTATTCTGTTCAAACTCATGGATTGAGTTTGAATTTAAGATATACATAAGCTGATTTAGGTTTGATAATTTATATAAAGCCCTAAATTGTTTTGATATTTGATGTTTTCTGCTTTTAATATTTTTCTCTAAATCAGTAATTTTAATATTTAATTCATCAATCTGTATTGATACACCTTGGACTTTAGAGTTTAGCCTATTCCTTTTTCTTCTAATTTTTCTCATTTGTTTATTAATTTTTGATAACGTATTGCTAACTCTACGAGTAAAGCTTTCACTATTAGATATTTTATTTTTAGTTAATTGATATTTCTTTTTTATTTTATCTACATTTTTATCTTCTTGAGCAATAGCTAGCGAATTGCCTAAAGAGAATAACACTAAGGCTATAATGTAGTATTTAACCATTCGAGGCGGCCCAACCACTGTTCATTTTATTTATACAAATTGTAGCGCCCAGTGAACCAACCAAAACACCAAGTAAGCAAATTGCCACACATAATCCTATGCTTAAAAAATGTAAGTCTATGCCGTTTAGTAGCACACCCATATTAGACTTAGCTATTGTTACAATCCAAGAATAGGCAGCATAGGTAACGAATATGGAACATGCAGCCCCAAGAAAACCCATAAAAGCCCCCTCCATAATAAATGGGAGGCGTATATACATCCTTGTAGCACCAACTAATTCTAAAACTTCAATCTCTCTTCGTCTTTGAGATATTGAACTTTTAATTGAGTTTCCAATGATTAAGATAATGCTTAAAACTAAAAATAGTACTATCCCGACACTTAAGAGTTTGTAAGTTTTTAAAAATGAAGTGTATTTTGAGGCCCAAACTTGTCCGTACGCAACTTCATCTACTCCTTCCTCGCCCATTAATTGGTCAGCAAATTTACTAATTTTATTAAAGCCTGCTTTTGAATTAAAATCTTTTTTAATTTTAAGAGAGTAGCTCGAAGGTAACGGATTTATACTTTTCTCTTCTAGAATAAAGCTTGGCATATTTTTTTTCATTTTAGACTTAAATGTTTTTAGCGCTGAGTCTTTGTGAATAAAATTTACTTCTTTGAATAACCCGGACTCATTAATTAGTTTGCTTATCTTCCCTTTATTTTCTTTGATGTTTTGATCTGTCAGATAAACACTAACTTCAAATTTTTCTCCGAAAGAATTTACAGTTGTATTAAAGTTTGTCAAAAATAATAATGTTAAACTTACTGCTAAAAATGAACCCATCAACACTAATAATGTTGTTAGCTGCAAGCTAAACTTTTTAATCCAGCTATATTTTAACTGCTCTATAAATAATCTAAGATATTTCATTAATTACACCATTTTTAATTTCTACTTGCTTCTTGTTTTTTCTTTTTACCATCTCTAAATCATGCGTTGCCACAAATACGGTGGTTCCTTGTGCATTCACTTTCTCTAATAAGGTCATAATTTCTTCAGCCAAAGCCGGATCCAAGTTTCCTGTGGGCTCATCTGCTATTAATAAGCTTGGATGGTGAATAAGAGCTCTGGCAATTGCTACTCGCTGCTGCTCACCGCCTGATAGTTGCATAGGAAAAGATTTACTTTTGTGAGATAAAGAAACTTGATCAAGAACATCCGTTACTCTGTCTTGTATATATTTATCTTTTGCACCTTGAACTTTTAAAGGTAGGGATACATTTTCAAAAACTGTTTTATCATCAATCAATTTAAAATCTTGATAGATAACACCAATTTTTTTTCTAAAATTTGGTATTGCACTTGAGGTTAAGAGACTTACATTGTCACCAAGTACTTCCACCTGTCCGCTTGTTGGTTTATCAAAGCCTGATAATAATTTAAAGAATGTTGTCTTGCCAGCACCACTGGGGCCAGTTAAAAAAATAAACTCCCCTCTATTAATATTTAGATTAATATCTACTAGTGCGTGATTAGGACCCGGGTAAGTTTTATAAACATGTGAAAAAGTAATCATTCATATATATTACAACAACTTACCATCAACAAGCAGGTCTAGAATCTTATTATGCTGGACTTTCATCGCCAATTTTATCAATTTTGTGCTAGAAGTTTTGCCTGTTGGCAGTACTTCTCCGTAACCAGTCTTAATACTCTTAACAACAGCACCATTTTTAAAAATACGGCTAACGAGATAAGGGTTAAATTGCCCCCAATCCTCTGTTTGCACATGATAAATACGACCTTTAACTTCTAGGTCTGTATTAAATCCTTTTTCCAAAAATATCTCCTGATTATGCCTGCTTCATTTAGCTCTTAAATAAAATTAGCATACTATCCCTGGTTAAACCACTGCAATTACAACCAAATATCTATTTAGTTAGTTTTACTCAGACTTCAACCAGGGTAATGCTTATCTAGTTTTTTGCCTTTTAATGAGCAATTCAATTTGTCTTATGATTACTAACACAACAAAATTATGTATTAAATTGGTACAGCCAAATTTCACAGGAACTCATATTTTGGTTTAATAATTAAATACAAAACTTAATTGCATCATAAGCTATGCATTATCTAAAAATTGAAAAATACTTCTACAATTAATATTAAATTATCGTTAATCTTGTATCGTTTTGGTCACTCATAAGTACTTAAAAATATTAATTTTTTCCTAAACTAATATGTATTTTTGCCGATAAATGAGTATGCAGTTTTATCGCTTAATCACACTACTAATTAGCCTTGCTTTTGTTGCCATTAGTACAATTTCTTGTGGTCTAGCTGAAAGCTCATATATCAAGTCCGTTAATGGCAGAGTTAGTCCAACATTTACTGGAGCTTCTGAGTCTTCCTATTGTGCAACACCAACTATATATGGCGGAAGTCCTGTAACAATTACTGGAAATGCAACTTATCAAGAACGAGCCAGCTTTGATGCTGGAGCAACTAAAGGTCTTGGCAACCCAAGTGGTGGTATTAGTATTCGACATGCAGAAGTTTTAGTTGTTAATGCCAGTGGCACAAGGGTTCAGTGTGCTAAAACTGACAATAGTGGGAATTTTAGTTTTCAAGTCCCTGAGAACACTTCAAGTCACACAGTTTATATAAACTCTAGAGCTAATAACACATTTGCAAAAGTTTCTGTTTTAAATATGCCAGAACAAAATAAACATTATTCAATTTCAAAAGCATTTACTCCCAATTCAAGTAAAAACATTGGAAATCTTAATGCATCTGCCACTGAAGAAGTCATTGGCGCGGCCTTTCATATTTTAGATTTAATTGTAAAATCCAATGATTTTTTAAGAGCTGAAGCTGGCAGTTGCGCCAGCGATATTGTTAATTGCGTTGACTTTACTGTTGCAGATAAGGTTTCTGTGTACTGGGAAAAGGGTTATAACCCTAACGCCTATTTTGGTGCTCCAACTTCTGGATTAAGTTTTTACTTACCGGGTTTCAGCCGTTTGTTTATTTTAGGTGGCATCAATGGTGATGTTGATTTTTCTGATACAGATCATTTTGATGATACAATTGTAATCCATGAATATGGGCACTTTTTAGAAGATATATATTCGGAGTCTGACTCTCCTGGCGGCTCCCACTCTGGAAAATTCGCTATTGATCCAAGGCTTGCATTTAGTGAAGCTTGGGGTAATTTTTTTCAAGCTGCTGTTAACTACGGCTCTGCAAGCGTAGCACCAATGTATATAGATACTTCTGGAAATATTGACGGTGATACATCTTTCATTTTAGATATTCCACTAGAAACTAAAGAGCCCAGCTGCACTTCTTTTACACCTGGCTGTGATACGCCATCAGTGAGCGGTGAAGGCAACTTCCGAGAGTTTGCAATTACAAGGTCTCTTTGGGATGTCTTTGATACAAATAATGACGGCGAAAGCATAAGTGGCAATTTTAATGAAGTCTGGGCCAGCATGACTTCAGGAAATGGCTTTGTCTCTGGCTCTGACTCCAAATTTCGTGATGTTGGCTTATTACATTCAATTCAAGAAAATTTATCTGATGGTGTAAGTACACCAATTACTGATTGGGCACCGGCAAGGACTATTGCTGAAAATGGCCAACAAGAAAACAGAGAGCATTTTGCACAAAAACTTACAACAGGTGGATTTTGTGGAGTGCGAAACTTTAATATTATACCTTTAAGCGAGGGCGGTGATACACATGAGTTTGATAGCTCGAATTTATTTCACAATAACGATTTTTACCACTATGAACACCTAAGCTCTGGCCCTGCTACTTTTCAATTAAATTACCTGACTAGCTCAGGGGTTGAAGCTGATTTAGATTTATTTATTTATGACGAAGAAGCAATTTTTGGATCATCTGTAAGTATTAGAGGTCACGACAATAGCAGTACTGCCACTGACCCTACTTTAGATGTTGAAACACAGACTGTTAGTTTCTCTAACTTATCCGCTGGTCACTATTTAATAAATGTAAAAGTTAAAACACATATTTCTGCTTCAGTTGGCGGAAGTACGGATTATGAATTAATGCTTGGGGGATTCAGACTATGTCCATAAATTCTAACACTGAAAATAAAATGAGCAAATGGGCTTTATTTAAAAGTTTTTTGTTTGGTATATCATTCATATTAGTGGCATCAATAAATGACAACCCATCTAAAGATAAAGTTAGAAACCCGGCCTCAGCAAATAAAACAAAAGCTACTACTTCATTTATTAGAAACCCCTTGCTAAAACATACTAAAAAATTATCAGCGCCTATGATGACTCATATTGTGAGCGATTCCGGCGAGGTTTCAGAGGGGGATACATTTACTTTAACAGGCTTTATGAAAGCTAGTTCTCAAATGAAAAATGTAGAAGTTAAATGGATTATACCTAACGATTTCACGATTGTTAATGGGTCTAAAAAGTCATACATTACTTCAGCGGAAGCGGGGCAAGACTACCAATTTAAAATTACAGTAAAGTCTAACTCTTCAGTGAATCAAATTTTTCATCTAGTTGCTAAATCACAAATGGGAGACTCGCACTTCAGTAATTCAAGCCAGTTTCACACAAAACTGCAAAATGAGTTAAACAAAAGTAACCTTGAGCTTTATGAGAGAACTAAAAGCTACATTGAAAATAGTAATTAAGCCCCAAAACTCCTGATAAAATTATATCAGGAGTTTTGTGTTAAATTGGGATAACAATAATATTAGGGTTATCTAATTCATGTCTTAAAATATTTTGTATAGCATCTAATGTGCCCATCATTGCACTTGGGCAACCACCACAAGCTCCTTGATACATAATTCTAAGCTCATCATTTTCAAAACTAATAACCTCAACATCTCCACCATCAGCGTATAACCCTGGGCGTATAGTTCGGTCTAATACCTCTTCAATCTCTACGAGTTCTTTTGATAAGTTTGAGCGGTCAACCTCTTGAGGTTTTTTAGCCTCATTGCTTTCTTCAGCAGTTCTGAATGCAGGGTCATGAATTGTCATTCTTGTTTTTAAAATTGATTTTACTGTATCAACAATATTATCAGTTTCCATTTGGCCATCATGAGACACTGTTAATGAGTTGCCTTGTATGTATACCTGCTTTACGCCCAATACATCTAACAATGAGTTCACCATTGGCAAACCATTAGAGTCTTCTTTACTTACAAACGTAGCCTTACCTTCATCTTTTAAGGACTTATTTACAACAAACTTCAAGGCAAATGGATTTGGAGTTTCTTGCCACCTGATTTCAACTTCTGAGGCATTAATTTCATTTGTCATGACAACATTTCCTTTGCTTTTTTTAAAGCTGATATAAAAGTATCAACGTCTTTTTTATTATTATATATTGAAAAAGAGACTCTTAAAGTCCCTGGAATATTTAACTTCTTAACAATTAACTGAGTGCAGTGGTGCCCGGCTCTTACTGCTACGGCTTGCTGATCAAGTAACTGGTTTAAATCAGTATGATGCAAACCTTTAATGATAAACGAAATTACATTTAATTTAGTTTTTGATTGTCCAATAATTTTTACATCATCAATTTTTAATAACTCATTAGTGGCATAATTTAAAATTTCTAGTTCATGCTCTTTGATATTATCTAGGCCTATATTATTAACAAAATTAATAGCCTCAGCTAGAGTGACAGCACCTGCAACATTAGGAGTGCCTGCCTCATACCTTTGTGGAGATTCTAAATATGTTGATTTATCTTTATTAACCTCTGAAATCATACTTCCGCCACCTTGATAGGGAGCACCAGAGTTAAGCAAAGATTTTTTTGCCCATAAAACACCAATCCCAAAAGGGGCAAATAATTTATGGCCAGAAAAAGCTAGAAAATCACAATTAATTTTTTGTACATCTACAGGGATTACACTTACTGATTGTGCTGCATCTACAACAAAGTAAGCGCCCACTGACTTTGCTTTCTCGGAAATATACTCTACATTATTTACTGTCCCCAACGTATTAGAAATATGGCAAACAGAAACCACTTTAGTTTTTGATGTGATTAAATTATCTATTTCAGATAAAATTAAATCACCCTTATCGTCAAATGGTATGTACTTGATTTTTAAGCTTAATTTTTCTGCCAACAATTGCCACGGTATAATGTTAGAGTGATGCTCCATTTCAGTTAAAAGTATTTCATCACCTTCAGACAGGCCGAGGCTATCAATTATATGGCTGGCCATATTTAAAGACTCAGTTGTACTTCGTGTAAAAACTATTTCGTCTGTAGAAAAAGTATTTAAAAACTTCGCAATTGTTTCACGAGCGTCTTCATAAGCTAAAGTCGACTGGTGGCTTATATGATGAGCCCCTCTGTGCACATTAGACACTTCATTTGCATAAAAGTGTGAAAGCCTATCAATCACCGACTGAGGTTTTAATGTCGTTGCGGCACTATCTAAATATACATAGTCTTTATTATGTATTTTTAAACTCAATTGAGGAAAATTTGCACGAACATTAAAACTCATTACTTTACAACCCCTCGAAGCCATTTACGAATATTCAAATCACCTATTTTTAAAATGATCTCATCAATGAAGGCTCTTTCAATTATTTTAACTGCATTTTCTTTTTTTATTCCACGGCTCATTAAATAAAATATCTCTTCATTATTTAATTCACTGACAGTTGCACCATGAGCCGCCTTAACGTCATCAGCATAGATGTCCATTTGCGGCTTAGTGTTCACGTCGGCATCTTTGCTTAATAACAAGTTTTTATTTAACTGGCTCGAGTTTACTTTTTGAGCTTGGGGCGCAATATACATCAGGCCATCAAACGAAGACGATGAAGAGCCATCAAGAACACATTTATAAAGTTGGTGACTTTCATTATACCCTTGCTCATGAAATATTCTACTTACATAGTTTACCTGCTCGTTGCCTTTTGAAAAACATAAGCCATTTACTTCAAGATAAGAGCCTTTTCCTTCATGATAAAACTCAGAATCAAGCCTATTGAACTCACCGCCGAGATTAACTGAGGCAAAGTGTAAAGTGCTATCTTTTTGCTGTTGAGAAACAAAATGGCCCGTGTGTTTTATTTTAGGGCCACTCAACTCAGCTAGCCTTACAAACTTAACCTTACTGTTTTCATGTTGGCGCAGTTTTGTGATTGGATTTATTAAACTAGTAGCTGACTCACTGCTTTTGTGTATTTCTATAAATTTTACTTGTGAATTTTTACCAATTATTAAATCAAGTTGCGGGTGATACATATTTTCTGAATCTAGATCATAGATAAAATTGAATACTATGGGTTCAGGAATCACTGTATTATCAGGGACATCAATATAAAAGGTTTCTAAGTTGAAGCTAATATTTAAATTATAAAATGACGACTCACCTAACTTACTTAAAGCTGGCAAAGGTGAGAAGCATCCGTGGTCTTTAAATTTTATATAATTAATAACTTCACGAGATAACTGACTCAGTTGTTTGTCAAAAATACCATTCCTAAAAACCAAATTATTAACTGGAAAATCAAAGCCATGATCAAATAGGGCCTTAGGCTTATCTATATTGAGAACATAGTTTTGGTACTTTTCATTTTCTATTTTATTTAGCTTTGCATAACGCCAATCTTCTTCTTTTTTAGTTGGCCAACCTTTACCCATAAAGTCTTCAAAAGACTTAACCTTATGCTTGTAGCTGGGCACATCCTTAAAAGATGGCTTCATGTTACTAAATGTATCTTTATAATAATCTAAGCTCATTTTTACCCTGTTATCCAATCGTAACCTTCTTTTTCTAGCCGAAGGGCAAGTTCTTTTCCACCAGACTTAACTATTTTTCCGTCAGAAAGTACGTGTACAAAGTCCGGTATTACATAATCAAGCAAACGTTGATAATGAGTTACCATTATTACTGCATTATTTTTCGTATGAAGTTTATTTATACCGCCAGATACAATTTTAAGAGCATCAATATCTAGGCCTGAATCAGTTTCATCTAAAAGAGCCAGCCTTGGATTTAATACGGCCATTTGTAAAATTTCATTTCTCTTTTTTTCGCCACCAGAAAAACCTTCGTTTACTGGCCTTGATAAAAACTGTGGGTTCATTTCAACGAGTTTTACTTTTTCATTAAGAAATTTTTTAAATTCTTCATCTTCTAGCTTTGGAGCACCTTGGTGCTCACAAACTGAATTAAAAGAGGTTTTTAAGAAATCGTAGTTTGTAATACCTGGTATGTTGATCGGGTATTGAAATGCTAAAAATATACCTTCTTTAGCTCTAACATCTGCTTCCATTTCTAATAAATCTTTCTGTTCAAAATTTATATCATAACTGACTGTTCCAGAAGTAACCTCATAACTTGGGTGCCCTGCTATGACTTTTGAAAGCGTGCTTTTCCCAGAGCCATTAGGGCCCATTATTGCGTGAATTTCACCAGGCTTAACTTCTAAGTTAATTCCTTTTAAAATTTCAACATTATCAACTGATACATGTAAATCTTTAACTGTTAACACTTTATACTCCTAATTATCCGACGCTATTTTCTAATTTCATTTCAATTAATTTTACCGCTTCCACAGAAAACTCTAATGGGAGCTGCTTAAATACTTCTTTACAAAAACCATTTACTAACATTGATATGGACTCTTCCATACTCAGGCCGCGTGATTGCAAATAAAATAACTGGTCTTCACTCAACCTTGATGTTGAAGCCTCGTGCTCTAAAACAGCAGATTTATTTTTAACTTCAATATAAGGAACTGTCCCGGCACTGCACTGATCACCCACTAACATAGAATCACACTGTGAGTAGTTTCTTGCACCCTCAGCTGATGGCATAATTTTAACTTGCCCTCTATAAACATTTGAGGACTTATCTGCTGAGATACCTTTGGAAATTATTGTACTTTTTGTATTTTTACCCACATGAATCATTTTAGTTCCGGTATCAGCCTGCATATGATCATGGGTTAATGCTACAGAATAAAAAGCACCTTGTGAGTTATCACCCTGCAAAATTACACTTGGATACTTCCAAGTAATCGCAGAGCCAGATTCAACTTGTGTCCACGATATTTTAGAATTTTCACCAACACATTTTCCACGCTTAGTTACAAAGTTATAAATTCCACCTTTTCCATCTTTATCGCCGGCATACCAGTTTTGTACTGTTGAATATTTAATTTCAGCATCTTTTAAAGCTATTAACTCAACGACAGCTGCATGAAGTTGATTTTCATCTCTCATTGGAGCTGTACAACCTTCAAGGTAATTTACGTAACTACCTTCTTCAGCGATAAGAAGTGTTCTTTCAAACTGCCCGGTTTCTTCAGCGTTAATTCTAAAGTAGGTCGATAAATCAATCGGGCAAGTAACACCTTTTGGAATATAGCAAAAAGAACCGTCTGTAAAAACTGCTCCATTTAATGCAGCAAAAAAGTTATCTGTGGGTGGTACAACTGAACCATAGTATTTTTTAACTAGGTCAGGATACTTTTTAATTGCTTCTGAAATTGAGCAAAAAATTACGCCATATTTATCTAAAATTTCTTTATTAGTAGTGCCTACAGACACACTATCAAAAACCATATCAACAGCTACGCCAGAGATTCTTTTTTGCTCATTAAGTGAAATACCTAGTCTTTCGAAAGTTTTAACTAACTCAGGGTCTAAATCATCTAGGCTTTTTGGCTTTTCTTCTTGCTCACCCATACCCACATATGACTTCGGAGCTGAGTAATAACTAATATCTTGGTAATCTACTGGTTCGTAATTCACTTTTGCCCACAATGGCTCAGTCATTTTTTGCCAAATTTTAAATGAACGTAAACGACTTTTTAACATCCACTCAGGCTCATCTTTAATTGAAGATATTTTTCTAATAACATCTTCATTCAAGCCTTTGGCTATTTGCTCCATAGCAATATCAGTTGTGAAGCCGTATTTGTATTCTTTATCTATTGTTTGTGAATCATTCATTGCGCAAGCATCTCCATTGAGATTTCATTTTCTATTGGTTTTTGGCTTAAAAGCTCTTGAATAGTAATTGTTTTATAAAACTCTATTAACTTTGTGTTTAAAAACGTTACGGGTGATTTGACCCCACAATTGCTTTCCATTTGGCAATCTTCGCCCTCACCTAGGCACTTAACAATTTCAACGGGGCCCTGGATGGTTTTAATTAAGTCATAAAGGCTTACATTAGAAAAATTGCAGGATAAGCGATAGCCTCCTGATTTTCCTTGCTCTGACTGAATAAAGTTTTGCTTAACTAGCTTCTGCATAACTCGCGATAAAGAATCAAATGGAGCATTTATATGTTCAGCCAACTGCTTAACAGAAAATAACTGAACTTCATTACACTGACCCATATGGTTGAGTGCAATTAAGGCATATTCTACATTTCGATTCAGACGATTCAAGCCTACATATTCCTTTAAATTAGCTTTGAGTGTATTCTTAGTTTCCTAGACCACAACCTAATTAAGGCCAATCTCGTCTAATCCTAGTTGAAAATCAAGTGATATAAGTAAAAAAAATACTTATTTAATGATGCGCACCACCAGTGGCTTTCCTTATCTAGGAAACCGCCCTATAAGAGCCTAATGAGAAACCCCTATTTTAGGCTTTTATTTATATCAGTGAACGTAATTATGTGGTCAGCCTTAATTATTTTTGGCTTACGTCAGCTGGGTAACCAACAAAGCTATACTCAGTATAAACACCCACTTTTAAGCTCCAAAAATCTCTATTTGTATCAATCTAGCAAAGCCGAGAATATGTCGCAAGATATCGAAATTATTAATAATAATGATAACTGGATACCCTATATTGAAATTGAATACCGCGGTGACTACTGGCATGTGATTAAGGTTTTATCGAAAAAGCCTTATAAGTCAAAATCCTTTGGATCCATTAAAGATTACCTTAAAAAGCTAAAGTCCTCAGCCCTTGCCATTAATATTAAAAACAAACAGCTATACATGTTTAAGCAGCTCTCTGGCGAGTTCGATCCCTACCCAGACCTAAGTATTATAATGACCTCAGAAACCAATGCCATTGGCAGAGAGGTAAGAAACCTACAGCCAAAATGGATACATATGTCCAGTCATTCACTCACCTCAAGGCTGCAAATAATGGGAGCTATATATTTAGAAACAATGACTCAGATGGATGCTGATATTATAGCCTTGTTACAAGTGGACGAACTCAATGAAAGAATACTAAATGAAGTTTTAAAGCGTAAAAAAATACTAGCCATTGATCTAGACTCAGCTATAGAAACAGAGATCCCAGACATTTTTAATATTTATATATCTTCTAATCTATCAAAACTTAAAAAAATGGATTTGCACTCAAATTAATAGTGCAACTGTAAAACTCTCAATCTTTACTCAAAATTAACATAAACAGACTTTAATATCGTACATATATAGGTACAATATTCTCACAGTTTTATAATTATCAAATTTTACGAACAACTTCGAGGTAATAAAATGTTCTTGTCTCTAATATTAAATTCACAAAACCTTTTTGCACAACAACCTGTTGTTGATCAAGCTGCCAAAGACGCGGTTAATATGAGCTCACTAGATGCCATTGCACACGCAAGCCCTATAGTGCAATTAACTTTATTTATTCTAGTTGCTATGTCGGTTTTTTGTTGGGCTATCACATTTTATAAATATAAAAAATATAAAGAGATCGCCGACAGCAACGAGCCATTTAGTGATTTATTTTGGAAAGCCAAATCTTTAGACGATATATTTGCAGATGTTTCTGAGTACCCCAAAAGTACTTTAGCAAAAGTTTTTAAAGCCGGTTACCTAGAACTTCGTAAAATGGCCGACTCAACCCTCGCTGAAAAAGAAGGAATATCATCATCTCCAATGCTCAGTGGGATTGATAACCTTGAAAGAGCTATTAAAAAAGAAATTGATAAACAAGTCTCTTCAATGGAATATCGCTTGAATATCCTGGCAACCACTGGAAGTACAGGCCCATTCATTGGACTTTTCGGAACAGTATGGGGAATTATGGGGGCCTTCCAAAAGATTGGCGCCACAGGGATGGCGAGTCTTGCTGTTGTTGCCCCAGGAATTTCTGAAGCACTTATAGCCACAGCTATTGGTTTAGCCGCAGCAATACCCGCTACCGTAGCTTATAACTATTTCTTAACTAAAATTCGATCTCATGAGGTTGAACTATCTAACTTCGCAGCTGATTTTTTAAATATAGCTAAGCGAAATTTCTTTAAAGGAGAATAGTTCTAGTGGGAGCCTCTAATAATAATTCAAATTCAAGGGTTGTTCTAAGCGAGATCAATGTTACGCCACTAGTTGATGTGATGTTGGTGCTACTTATTATCTTTATGGTTACAGCTCCAATGATGAAACAAGGAATTGAAGTTGAACTACCACAGACGGTAAGCACCGGGATGAGCATTACTGACAAACCATATATTTTAGTAATTAAAAAGAATAAAAAAATCTATGCAGGTGATGAAGTTGTGGGTTTGAATAAATTAAGTGAAAAATTAAAATACTCATTTAAAACAAGAAAAAATAAACAATTATATATCCAAGCAGATAAATCAGTTAATTACGGTCTCGTTGCCGAGGCCATGGCTGAAGTTAGAGCCGCTGGAATATTTAGCATTGGGTTGGTAACTTTACCAAAAGCAAAATAGTGGATATTAAAAAGAAAGATAATTTGAATAGATATTTATGGGCCTCAGTGATAGCCCATCTAATCTTTATTTTTATCTTTACCGGAGTTTTTAAATTTTCTGATGATGAGTTTATTATTCCCCCATCTATTCAAGTTGATTTAGTTGCCCCTCCTGAGGCTTTACCACAAAAAACTGCTGAACCAGTAGCACAGCCAGAGCCAAATCCTGAACCGGAGCCAGATAAAAAATTACCTGAAAAAGAGCCTGAGGTTAAAAAAGAACTTGAAGGGCCTAAAATGAACCTTGAACAAGAAAAAAAGAAGAAAGAAAAAGAAAAGAAGCTAAAAGAGGAAAAAAGTAAAAAAGTAAAAAAGAAGAAACAAAAAAAGAAAAAAGAACTAGAGCTTAAGAAAAACCAAGACCAGGCTATTAATAAGCTTAAGCAAAAAGCGGCCTTAGATAAACTATTAAAAAGTAAAACCGCTGAAAGTAAGCCAATGACTGGCGACAGGCTCAACCCAGGCACCAGTTTTGCTGGCATGGATGCTATTCAGTTTAGTAAATACTACGATAGCTTGAAGGTGCATTTATTTAATAATTGGTCATTACCACAGTGGTTGTCTGAGCTTAATTTAAAAGCTCAGGCCCTTGTTGTTATTGATGAGAATGGCTACGTTATTAAAAAGGAAATTATTAAATCTTCTGGGAACTCTACTTTTGACAATACTATTTTAGGAGCTATTGAAAAAGCATCTCCATTCCCTGTCGCTCCTGATAGACTGAAGTCTAAAGTCAAAAATAAAGAAATTGTTTTTGGATTTCCAGAAAATTAATACTTGTTACTTTAGATAACTAAACTTAAAATTTAACTTTATAAATTTAAAATAGGATGAAATATGAAAAAATTGATTTTAACTCTATTATTTATAACAATCCCAATGTCTCAAGCAGCGGGGCAAATTTATATTGATGTTGGTAAAGCTAAAATTAAAAAAAGTCTTATTGCCTTACCTGCACTTCAGTACTATGGATCTGCCAGACAAAGAGAGTCTGTAAAACTTGGGCAAAATTTATTTTCAACTATCAAAAATGATTTAGATGTCTCAGCCATGTTTAGCTTTATTGACCCCAAAGCATTTATTGAAGACACCCGCAAGGTTGGCTTAAGGCCTGCCCCCGGCTTTCCCAATGGGTTTAAGTTTACCAACTGGACACCGCTTGAAACTGAATTTTTAGTAAAAGCAGGATATAAAGTTATTAAAGGGAAGCTAATTTTAGATGCATTTGTATATCATGTACCTCAAGGGAAATTAATATTTAATCAGTCATATCAAAGTACGAAAAGTAACTACCACCGAATTGGACATAAGTTTGCCAGCGACATTATTGAAAAACTCACCGGCAAAAAAGCTATGTTTAACAGTAAACTTACATTTACTAGCGATAGGCACCGCCGAGGGCAGAAAGAAGTTTATATAATGGACTGGGATGGTAAAAATATCCAAAAGGTAACAAATCACAAAAGTATTGCACTATCGCCCAACTGGTCTAACGATGGTCGAAAAATCACTTATAGTAACTACAACTACCATCGCCGACTCAAAAAACACAATATTGATTTATTTATTTATGACCTCATCGGCCGCAAACGATTTTTAGCTTCATACAAAACAGGAATAAACTCCGGTGGTGGGTTTTTCCCTGGAGACAAGAAAATTGCCCTTTCAATATCTTTAAATAGAAACCCTAATATTTATTCTATGAATTTAGTTGGAAAAAAATCACTGCGCCAACTTACAAGGGGCCCTAACAATGCGATGAATGTTGAGCCAGCTATCTCACCAGATGGTAAATGGATTGCCTTTTCATCTGATCGAAGTGGGCGACCTATGATATATGTTATGTCTAAAAATGGCGGGAAAGCCCGCAGAATTACCTTTGCTGGTAAATATAATGCCAGCCCTAGTTGGTCTCCGGATGGAAAAAAATTAGCTTATGCCGGCTTCGACAAAGGACATTTTGATATTTTCACAATTAACTTAGATGGAACTGGAGTCAAACGCCTAACTAGCGCCAGAAAAGTAAATGGCAGAATGGCAACAAATGAAGACCCTAGCTGGTCTCCTGACGGGCGTTATATTGTCTTTTCTAGTAATCGGACTGGCCGCAACCAACTTTATATGGTGAGCTCTGATGGAACCAATGAAAGAAGAATCACATACGACAAACATAACTATTACAAACCAAAATGGTCTCCATTTTTAAAATAATAAACCAAACTATGAATATAAAAAAAATATCTGATTACAACGAGAGTGAAATACAAATTGCTAAAAATTATTCTTCGGCAGTAGGCAGATATTTATCTATATTAGATAATAAACATGAAGATACTACTTATAATAAAATCATCTTAAAAAGACATACGCACTGGCTAGAGTCTTCCTTGGCTCAAATACATGGCACTAGTACCGCGAAAGATATTTGTAAATATTGGAGCCAAAAGACCAACGAAATACTAAATGAAGTTTGGCACTCGATCCCTGGGAATGATGAAGTCGCTTTATTTGCTTTAGGTAAACTCGGAGCAAATGAGCTAAATTTGAGTTCAGATATTGATATCCTTCTTGTTTCTTTGCTCCCAGCCTCAAAAGAACAATTTAAATTTTACAGAAAATTAAATGAGTTTTTATCAAGGCATAGCGAACTTGGTTTTTGCTACAGACTAGATTTTGACCTCAGGCCGGGTGGGCGCCTAGGACCAACTATTTGCAGCACCCAGCAATTTGAAGACTACTACTGGACCCAAGGCGCTACTTGGGAAAGAGTCGCACTCAACCGCCTTTCACCCATTTGCGGAAACAAAGATGTAATTAATAATGTTACACAGATTCGTGATAAATTTTGTTATCGAAAATTTATTGATTACCGCCTCATAAACGATATAAAAAATATTCGCAGCCATATACATGCACAAGATTTACAATCTGATGATATAAATATAAAACTTGGGGCTGGTGGCATACGTGATATAGAGCTCTATATAAATTCACTGCAAGTCATTCATGGTGGCAAATTGCCACAACTTAAAACCTCAGAGACATCTGAGGCTATAAATAAACTATGTCAAAGTGATATTTTACCTATGAATGAAGGTGATTTTCTAAAACAAACTTATTGGAAATATCGTCAAATTGAAAATTTAATTCAGATTAAAGATGATCAACAAACGCATACTCTAAATAAAAATTCTGAATTATTTTTAAGTAACCAGAGCGATTTACCATTTACAAAAATAAACTCGATCGTTACAAAGTTAATCGGTGAGAAGCCCCAACTTCAGCGACTGCTGCCAACTAAAAATGACCAGCAATTAGCTTGGCTAAGTAACCTTGGATTTAATTCTGAGCTAGCTAATAAAATTTGGCCCAAACTTATGAAGCTCACGGTCTTAGCTAAAGATAATCAGCTTGATGAAGTTTATAGATCTCGATTTTTATTTAATTTCATTTCTAATGTTAATGAATTTGGCCTAGATAAAAACCTAAGCCTTAGTGTGTTATTTGATTTTATTAAATCTATCCGCCCTAAAAGAAGCTTTTATCACTTACTTGAACAAGAGCCGAACATTGTAAAAGAATTGGCAATAATTTTAAGTAGCTCACCTTATTTAGGGAATTTAATTTCCTCTAAGCCTGAATTACTCGATAGTTTTTTACTCAAAAAAACTCAAAGCTTTTCTTTAAACCTTGATGAGCTTCACTACCAACTGGGCGACTATAAACAACTCAACCAACTACTTGTAAGCAGCCAATTTTTAACAAATAAAAATGTAAGTCACCTGACCGACACTTGCTCTGTAACGGCTGATAAAATCTGTAAACATTTACTTTTGGCACTAAAAAATAAATTTAAAGATAATTCAATTGATATTATCAAACTTGGGAAGTGGGGTGGCGCTGAAATTGGGCTATTATCTGATTTGGATTTTATTTTTATTACAGATAATGAAATCTCAGAAGACGATATAAAGATTTCTAGGCGGTTTATTAATTTTTTAACCAACAGACAGCAAGGTGGAGAGGTTTATAAAACGGATATGAGGTTACGCCCACAATCTGGAACTGGTACAATAATTACCACAAAAGTTAAATTAATTAATTATATAATTAATGAGGCCAAGCCCTGGGAGGCACAGTCCTACTTAAAATCAGTACCTTTAATTGACTTAGGCTTCAGAGAAGATGTTTTAGATGCTTTACAAAAAAAAACCTTCCCTGAAGATTTTGCAATGCAATTAACTAACATTAAAAATAAGGTTATTAAAGAAAACTTTACTGATACAAAAAAAAATGACCATTCTATAGATTGTAAATACTCCAACGGCGGACTTGTTGATATTGAGTTTACATTACAAATTTATTTACTAAAAAATAAAATCTCGCCAGTGAGTGCCAACACCCTAAGTATGCTTGAACAAGTTAAAAACTCTTCTAAGTTAAAGTCTAATTATTTGAAGCTAAGGTACTACGAGCAGGCCTCACAAATTTTATCACAAAATAACACTACTTTAATTGATTTTTCGGACAAAAATTTTGCCCGCTTATCACAACATTTGCAGATGAATTTTGACGACATGGAACATCAAATTCGCAGCCTTCTTTCTGGCAATATTCGTTTACTTGAATTAGTCGTATAATTTGACAGAATAGCTAAAAGCTACTAAAAACTATTAAAACTTGGGAGGCTCTTATGCACACTATAATTGATATTGAATGTAATAATGAAAACTGGGGACAATTAAAGGTTAAACTTTATGATCGTCTTGTACCAAAAACTGTGGATAACTTTGTTCAACTAGCTGAAGGTACACACAACAAAAATACTGTTCGCAATGGAGAACCATATTATGATGGCTTAGTTTTTCATAGAGTGATTGATAGCTTTATGATCCAAGGCGGATGCCCTGAAGGAAGCGGAATGGGTAACCCTGGGTACAGGTTTGATGATGAATTTCATCCAGAACTTAAACATGGTAAAGCTGGAATGCTTTCAATGGCAAACTCTGGGCCAAACACTAATGGAAGTCAGTTTTTCATAACTGTTGCTGCCACTCCACATTTAGATTTTGATCACCCAATGAACCAAGCCCGTAAAGGTGGACATGCCGTGTTTGGCGAGGTTGTTGAAGGTCTTGACCTTCTAGATAAAATTTCTACAGTTGATACTGACGGCCAAGACCGCCCGACTCAAGCCATTGTTATGAAAAAAGTGACTATCGAAAGATAAACTAAATTCCTGACTTAAAGTGGCTGTATGAATTGTCAACAGCCACTTTATTATTATATTATTAGCCACTCTTAAAGGAACTCTAATCTATACCTTATCGTTCACAGGGATCGAAAAGGCACTAATTAGAAACTCTTACTTATGCATACTTTTGTTACCGGTGGAAATGGCTTTGTCGGCTCATGGTTAGTTGACCGCCTATTAAATGATAATCACCATGTTGATCTTCTTCTTAGAAGACCAGAGCTACATACTAAAAAGCACCCCAACCTCAATGTTATGAAGGGCGATATAACTGACCCCAGTTCGCTTCAGCAAATTGATAGAAAAACAGATGTTGTTTTTCATTTAGCCGGACTTGTTGCTTACAAAAAAAAAGATCGTGCACAAATGGACAAAGTAAACGTCCAGGGCACCAAAAATATTGTCGAAATATGTAAAACTCATAAAATTAAAAAATTAATACATATGAGTTCTGTTTGTGCCGTAGGTGTTAGCTTTAATGGTAAAAGCCCATTAACTGAAAAGTCTGATTATAATATCAGAGATTTAAATTTTGGTTATTTTGAAACTAAACGATTAGCTGAAGAATATGTTATTGAGCAATGTAGTAAAGGCTTATTAGACGCAAGCATTATTAACCCTAGCACTATTTATGGGGCTGGAGACGCAGAAAAAGGCAGTCGTAGTGTTCAATTGAAAGTGGCAAAGGGTAAGTTTCCATTTTATACCAACGGCGGAGTTAATATTATTGGCGTCAGAGAAGTAGTCGACTGCCTAATTAAAGCTGTGGACCTAGGAAAAAATGGCGAGCGCTATATTGTTGCTGGTGAAAACATAACTATTAAAAAGTTATTTACATCTATTGCGGAGTTTGCCGATCAAAAACCACCACATATATTATTGCCTAATTTTATTCTTAAGTTTTTAGGGGTTATCGGCGATATACTTGCCTCCTTCGGCAAAAGCTTTCCTATTAGTAGCGAAAACGCAAAAATCTCTACTTTTTACCATTGGTTTGACTCAACTAAAGCTCAAAAAGAGTTTGGCCTGGCTCCCCTGCCTGCTACCACTTATATAAAAGATAGTGTTGATTGGGTGATCGAGAATAAATTATGAAAAAATTTACTCTTTACATCATACTACCTATTGTATTTATTTTTTGTTTTTTATCTGTAAAAACATATTATGATATTCAAAGTACTGACATAAGCGTTTTAAAAAAATGTCATAAAACTAAAATGTATGATGTTTTTCTTTGCCCTGGTGGAAAAAACTACACTCGTATTGATCAAATTTCTAAACATTTTCTGAACTTAATTGTTATTGCTGAAGATGCATCTTTTTATTCCCATAATGGTTTTGATTGGCATGAAATCAGACAAAGCTTTGAAGCCAACCTTAGGGCTCTATCTTACCTAAGGGGTGGATCAACAATAACTCAGCAGTTAGTCAAAAATGTTTTTCTGTCCCCTGAAAAATCTATACAGCGTAAATTTATTGAAGCCATGCTCGCAGCTAAAATAGAAAAAAAATACTCTAAAAAAGTAATTTTAGAAAGATATGTAAATGTCATTGAATTTGGAAAAAATATTTATGGCATTAAAAAAGCCGCCAGACATTACTTCAATAAATCACCAAGCGAACTTAATGTTTTAGAAAGTGCATTTTTAGTTTACCTAGTGCCGAGCCCTAAGAAGTACTCGGGTGTATTTTATAAAAAGCAGCTCACCAATTATTCGCGAAAAAGAATTAAAACTTTAATTAGAAAGTTGAAACTATATAAAAAAATTCCCGAACAGGAATATGACGTTGCTGTAAGTAAAATTGATGAGTTCCCTTGGGCTAATACTAATTTATTTTATCAATTAAACGACAACCCTGATACTTTACTGAATGAATCTGAGCAGGTGCTACCTGATGCCGTTGAAGAGCAGCTGCAAAAAGACATTAGCGACGAAATTCAAAGTGAGCTAGAAGCTGAAGATGATATTTTAGATCGTGAGGAACCTGATGAAGAGTATCCTGACGAGGGCGAACTCTCTACGGATGAAGAAAATTAACTACAGAAACAGTAATGCCAATCCACCCACACTAGCGAGATTTAATTTTCAACCTGAGATTGAGTATATATTATTCGCGTTAGCCCGAAATAAGCGAAGCTTATGTTAGGGCGATATACACAAAGTATAGAGAAGGACTTTAATTTCCAATGCACCGTCCATTTGGGACGGATGCATTACAAATTAAAGACTTTTGTATATCGCCTAACGTGAGCATAGCTCACTACGCATGGTCTCTGCGTTCCGCTTGGCAGCTACACTACGAGTCTTTTATATATCGGCTAACGTAAGCTGCGCTTACTCCGCCTAACCATGGCCGCCCATTAGGAAGGGTTGGTCTGAAGTGTCTTCTTGTTCGATGTGCTGTATGCCCTCGAAATACTCTTCAACTCTCGTAAATATTTCTGATTTTTCTTTTAACTGAAAAATACTTTTTCTGAAGTTTGATGATTGTGGGTAGCCTGCTGAGTACCAGGCCGCTAATTTTTTGTATTGTAATGAAGTTATATAATCATTGAAATGCTCTTGTAAGAAAGTTCTCAAGTCTCTGAACATTTCTGTGAAGTTTTTCTCGGGCTCTATGCCTTGGGACTCCATAAAAATCCATGGGTTTTTTAAACACCCCCTGGCAATCATAACTCCAGTACAGGCCGTATTGTTTAAACGCTCGTTAGCAATTTTTGCACTAGTTATATCACCGTTTCCAATAATTGGTAATTTTGCAGCATTTGCAACTTCGTTAATAAATTCCCAGTCAGCCAGGCCTTTATAAGCTTTTTGACGGGTCCTACCATGGATAGCAACCCAAGTTATACCTTCATCATAAGCAACTTGTGCCACATCTATGGCATTACGGTTTTCCTCATCCCAACCTGTTCTAATTTTAATGGTCACAGGAATTCCAGCGCCGTCTTGCACCGCCCTTAACACCTTTCTTAACTGAACTAAGTCTTTTAAAACAGCCGAGCCGCCGCCTTTTTTAACAACTTTAGGCACAGGACAGCCAAAATTTAAATCAATAAAGTCAGCCCCCATATCAGTGGCATATTTTGCAGCATAGGTAAAATGCTCGAGCTCGTATCCAAAAATCTGAACACCTACAGGTGATTGGTCCTCAGTAAAAGACATTAGTTTTTTAGTTTTTTCACTATTATAAATAAGGCCTGTAGCAGAGACTAGCTCAGTTGTAACTACACCACAGCCCATCTTGCGCATAAAGGAGCGGAATGCACAGTCTGTTATGCCTGCCATTGGGCCCAAAAAGTATGGGTTTAGTTTTATATAATTAAGTAAATCTGCCTCTTTCACATATACTACATAATAGATATTCAGCGGAGTTGAAACAAAAAATTTTAATTCAACTCAAGAAGCTTTGAATAGCTAAGTTTTATCAGCGAATAATGTAATTTATACTTGCCCAAAGCCCCTAAAATACATATCTATAAATTAATAATCTATTAGGAGCAATCATGGACAATTTAAAGCCTGGATTTATATTTGGTAAACAATTAGAAGATTTATATGATTTTGCTCAAGGTAAAAAGTTCGCCCTACCTGCTGTAAATGTTATTGGTACAAACTCAATCAATGCCACCCTAGAAACCGCAGCAAAAATTAAATCGCCAGTAATTATTCAATTTAGCCATGGCGGCGCACAATTTGTTGCCGGGAAAAGTATTAATAATGACAAACATGAGGCGTCCGTTTTAGGTGCTTGCTCTGGCGCTAGACATATTCACACAATGGCAGAAAAGTATGGCGTGAGTGTAATTATACATACTGATCATGCAGCCAAAAAATTATTACCTTGGATTGATGGCATGCTTGATGCCGGCGAAAAATTTTATAAACAAAACAATAAGCCACTTTTTAGCTCTCATATGCTCGATTTATCTGGTGAAAGCCTTGAGGATAATATTTCTATTTGTGTTGATTACTTTAAACGTATGAAAAAAATAGATGTTGGAATTGAAATTGAGCTCGGCGTTACTGGTGGCGAAGAAGATGGGGTTGATAATACCGAAATTGATAACTCTAAACTTTATACCCAACCAGAAGATGTTGCTCTAGCTTATAAAGCTCTTTCAGAAGTTGGTTCTAATTTTACCATTGCTGCAAGTTTTGGAAATGTACATGGTATTTACAAGCCTGGTAATGTTAAATTAATCCCAAGTATTTTAGATAACTCACAAAAGCATATTGAAAAAGAATTTAACTTATCAAATAATCCTGTTCGTTTTGTCTTTCATGGCGGCTCTGGGTCTTCGCCAGAAGAAATTTCAGAAGCTATCGATTATGGTGTTATTAAAATGAACATTGATACTGACTTGCAGTGGGCTTTTTGGGATGGAATAAAAAATTATTACACCGACAAAGAAGGTTATCTGCAAGGCCAAATAGGCAACCCCGATGGTGATGATGTTCCTAATAAAAAATATTACGACCCAAGAAAATGGCTAAGAGTAGCAGAGCAATCTTTCGGCACCCGCCTGACTAAAGCTTTTAATGACTTAAATATTAAGTAACTTTGTAAAAATGAAGCAGGCCCTCCTGATTTGCCTATAGCTGACCTAGTCTTATTCGGGATAATTTATTTGCATAAGCGCTCACCAAACCCACGCCAGCGAGATTTAATTTTTTCCCTGAGATGGAGTATATATTACTCGCGCGCAGTTGCGTTGATGCATTGGGCTCACGAAGTGGCCAAATGCAGCTGGAGCTTGCCTGAGCACGAGTAATATATACTCCATCTCAGGTGTAAAATTCCCAAAACCAAGCAACTTTATTCGAAAATAATTGTTCTTCCGTCTGGATCGTTAATTGTGAACCAGTCTTTATTATCTTTTTCAATTTTAATTTCTAAGTTCTCCAATATTTCTTTAGATTCTTTAATATCTTCTACATTTAAAATAATTGTGCCTTGGTCTGTTCGTTTGCCAGCCTCAAAACACAATAGCATTTCATCTAAAACGTAGTTTACATGGTTGTTCGAAATATCTTGAACTGTATTACCATTATCAACATATTCAGCAGGTTCTAAAAATAAGATATCAGAATAAAATGATATTAATTTGTCGAGATTTTCTGTGTGAAAAACAATTGAATTTAGACTTTTAACTTTCACGGAGGTTCCTTTCGGGCTGTTGGTAATTCATTTACTGGCCGCAAAATAAAAAAAAACACTTCTTTAATATGATAAAACTATCATATTAAAGAAGTGTTGGTGGCTCCGGAGGGAATTGAACCCCCGACACAAGGATTTTCAGTCCTCTGCTCTACCGACTGAGCTACAGAGCCACTTGAATTAAAATTTTTACTGCTAACTTTGACTAGAGTCAAACGAACACTTGATACGTAGAGCGTTATTTCAATGGCCTGTAAATTATTGATATTACATGGGTCTCAACTATAAGGCTCTTCAATCAACATAAGAGCTCACTACGACAAGAAGCCTCTACATGTCGCTTGGTAGCTCTATTCAGAATTTTTGATTTACCGCCCTAGCTTGGGCTTCGCTCACTATGGGCTAGTTAATGAATTATATGAGTGTTTTTTCAGGCTCTTGAAAGTGTAATGCTTGAAGTACCATATTTATTCTTTCGACGGGATCATTAGAGTAAGTTAGACCTACTTTTGACATATAAGACTTAACAATTTCTTCTTCAGGCTCTGGCTTGATAAGCTCTTCAGCCAAGAATGATAAAATTTCCTCTCTAGATTCTTGTGTAGTCATATTATCTCCCAATAAAATAATAAATTATGGAACAAGTTCCTAGCACCCATAGGTACCAGCTAAATGTGCTTAATTTAGCTTTTTTTACAAAATATAAAATCAAAAGCAATCCTACAAGCCCAAAAAGAAAAGAAATAAGCACCGAAAACAGTAAATACTGTAACTCTAAGTAGTTTAGGCCATTTAGCTCTTTTAATTGCAATAACCCAGCCCCTAAAATAACTGGTATTGACATTAAAAAGCTAAACATTGCAGCCGTAGAGCGTGAAATTCCTAAATACAAGCCAGATGCTATTGTTGCCCCTGACCGACTAATTCCGGGTAACATAGCTACGGCTTGAGCTAAACCCACCAAAAAGGCCTGCTTGTAAGTTATTTCCCGAGCATCACTTAACTTTCCAAATTCACCTAACTCATCCTCAGGAGCTCCTGCAACTTTTTTTTCGGTCCAGTATAAAACAAAGCCCGTTAATAGAAAACAAATACCGACAACCAATAAACTTGAAAATGCATTAGTTATAATCTCTTTAAAAAAAATCCCAATTAATCCAGCCGGCACAGCAGACACTATTATAAGGGAAAACAAATAGGAGCCATCATTAACCTTAAAGGTCTTCATATATTTAAAAATATCTTTACTTAAGTTTATGATGGTTACTCGGTAAACAACAATAATACTTAAGACGGTTCCAATATGAACACCCACTTCAAAAAGTAAACTATCTGAAGATAATCTAAAAAAATTTTCAATAAGAGCTAAATGTCCCGAGCTAGATACTGGCAAAAATTCAGTTAAACCCTGCGCCATACCAATGAAAAATGCTTCAAAAAAACCCATTCATAAAGATTAACACATTAGGGCCTGTTGACAATTCATCTAGTTCTTTTAAATTTCGAGTTTATATTTAATTATTTCTTTTTGATTCATAAATAGAGTTTTACACTCTGTCTGTCCAATTAACTTATCTTCAATCTGTATAATTTGATTTAAATTGACAATTTTTGATATATTATCAACACAGGCTTTGTTTAATTCACTTTCTATATTAGCAAAATTATAGCCTGGATTTAACAACTTCATATTAGCCAGCAACTTAAAACAACTCACCGGGAATAATTTATTACTTTTTTCAAAATCACATTGGTTTTTATATTCATTTAGCCTAGATCTAATGCTTATTTTGTGCGCATTTACATTGTCTCCACTCAACTCCCAATCACTTAAGCTTGGCTGATAGTTAAAAGCTACTAAAAATGGAATAAAAATAATTAGCTTTCTCAATTTGATAACTCCTCTAATAAATTTTTTAATATTGGCCCTAGCATCAATAATAGATATGAAGGAAATAAAAATATAAACAATGGTATCAAGCTCAGATATGGAAGTTTAATAAGATGCCTTTCTAGTTGCTGCTTATGAGCCTTAAAATACTCTACCTCGAGCCCTTTAAGTTCTTTTAGAACGGGCTGTCCCTGAAGTGATTTTATAATTAAATGAAGTATAGCGCGCTCATAAGAGTTTTTTACTAATTTTAACATCGAAAAATTAAAATTATTGTTCATAAATTTATATATGTATGAAGACAGTAGCCTTGACCACTCTGAATTTGACTTTGATATGTAATTAGTTGAAAACTTCCTAGCGCTAATGCCAGAGTCCATTGACATAATTAATTCATTTAAAAATAAATATGACGGCGTTAGAAGTTCCATTTAATTTTTTTCCCAATTTTGAAACACAAAGTTAAACCCACGGTAAATAAGAACAATGAAGAAAAAATAATTTTTGTGTTATTCATTAGCCCATAATTTTGGGCTACGAAAATTAGTAATGCAAAAAACATTAAACTTAGTATTCCTGCTTGGATATAGAGCTGATACAAGATTTGTACCGACTTATGTCGAAAATCGGACTTTTTTTCAATATTGCTAATCCATAGATCAATTCTTTGAAGTGATTGGTGTGAAGAGGCCTCAATTTTACTAAATTCTGCATAGATTTCGTGTTCAAAAGCACTTATTAGGTCCAGCTTTTTGTGTTGTGTAAAAACCACAAACTCCATTATCCTTTCAACACGCAGTTTACTCTTATAGCTAAGTAAGTAATAGGAGTCTTTCACTGAATAACGGAATGAGTTCCCCACTCTCATACTTAATGCAACCCCCTTAAGAAACCCCTGAAACTCTTTGTGAAAGCGGCTTTTATCATATTTAAGTATAGAAATTTTTATTACTCTAAGAAGGAATATTGGAGAAATAGAAATTAAAAAGTACATAGTTCTTTGATTAAATTTTAATAAAAAAACTAAAGTTAAAAAGTTAAAACATAAATAGATTATGCCAATTTTTGTCATAATTTCTTTTTTCTTTTGTATATGTACAAACTGTATTTTCAGTTCGCGGATGAAAAAATAAAATACGGATATTACATTCACTAAAACTAAAAAAAACATGCCAATTACACTCCTCTTTTTTTATATTGCAAAAAAAAAGCTAAAATATTACTTAAGTAATAACTTTTTATTGACGAATATAGTCATACAGGTAAACTGAGAGATGTAGACAACATTGAGAACATAAATTTTAAGTCATCATCTTAGGAGGATAGAAATGGCAAAAAAGAAAAAAGCAGCAAAGAAGAAAACTAAAAGAAAGGTAGCTAAGAAAAAAACTACTCGTAAAAAAGCTAAAAAGAAAACTACGAAGAGAAAAACTAAAAAGAAAGTAAAGAAAAAAGCTACGAAGAAAAAAACTAAAAAGAAAACTACTCGCAAGAAAGCTAAAAAGAAGACTACGAAGAAAAAGAAAACTACTCGTAAGAAAGCTAAAAAGAAGCCTGCGAAGAAAAAGAAAACTACTCGTAAGAAAGCTAAAAAGAAGACTACGAAGAGAAAAACTAAAAAGAAAGCTACTAAGAAAAAGGCTACTAAAAAGAAGGCAACTAAAAGAAAAGCTGCCAAGAAAAAGCCTGCTAAAAAGAAAGCTACTAAGAAAAGGGCTACTAAGAAAAAGCCAGCTAAAAGAAAAGCTGCTAAAAGAAAGAAAAAGTAATTTACAAAACAATGTGTTTGTAAATAAAAAGCCCTTCTACAAAGAAGGGCTTTTTTTTATCTATTCAGTTTGAATTAGAGCGATAATTAAAAATAATATGTTGATCCAATTGAAAAAGTTGGAGCAAACTCAACATCATCAATATCCATAATTAAAACAGCCTCTGCATATAAGCTTAGGCCCACCCAATCGCCAGTTAATTGGTAGAACTGCAGCCCCAAAGAACCATAGATTAAACTTTCAGTAAAATCTCCACTGGACAACTCATCTTTATTTAAAAACTTATCGCTTAGAAAGCTTGGTAAAGTTTCATCAACCTCACCTTTTCCACTACTCATCCAGTGTGCGTACCCTAGTGCTCCATATGGCGTTATATCGTTACCAAAAAAGCTTCTTTTAACTTGTGCATTAAAGCTATTAAAACCTTTTGAAAGCCCTGCTCCGCCCAGTATACTTAACTCGGGCCTAAGGTTTAACTCTAAGTTTACCCCAGCTAATCCATGTACACCTGCTGCAGATAAGCCTAGACCCACTTTTCTTTGTGATTTCATTCTTTGAGCTCGATCAAAGTTTGGTATTTGTGTGCGAGTTGAATATCTACCTGATTTATTTTCCACGAAAATCATTGCTGAACTGAATAATGGGGTCAGAAATACTATTGCCATTAAAAAATACAATTTTTTCATCTTAACTTTCCTCATGATTAAATGCTCACATATTGTGCGAAGCATAATTAAAATACTAAAAATGGGCTTACTTATATGACAATTATAACTTTTAAATTACTGATGGAGTACCAAATGCTGCAATTCGAATAAATACCCTCCTAAGGACTATGGCATTTCAGGCCAAAATTACTCTAAATTCTTTTCGGACTGAGAAGACTAACCTAAACAGCCCCCAACAATGCCCCAAAGACTAGTTTTTTGATCAATTCTCTAATGCATAAAATTACTCATACAACTCCAGAGAAAAAACCACTATAAATATAGATGTCCTTTGCACATGTGCCAAGACAACAGTTGAGGACTCTGTTATATACTCCCTTGAGTGAGTATCTTAGACTTTAAACATTATAATAATAAGGTGGAATAAAATGCATAAACGTAAAAAGATTTCTGTTATTGGAGCTGGATTTGTTGGTTCAACATGCGCACATTGGGCTGCGAGTAAAGAGCTTGGCGATGTTGTTTTATTAGATATTAATGAAGGTGCAGCAAAAGGTAAGGCCCTTGATTTATTTGAAGCTTCTCCAGTTGAGGGTTTTGACTCTCGTGTAACTGGCACAGCTGACTATAAAGACACTAAAGACTCTGACGTAGTTATTATTACAGCTGGTATTCCAAGAAAGCCTGGCATGAGTCGTGATGATTTACTTGCTACTAATGCAAAGATTATGAAATCAGTTTGTACTGGCATTAAAGAAAATGCACCTAACTCAGTTGTAATTATTGTTAGTAACCCACTCGATGCTATGGCCTTCGTGGCCAAAGAAACTCTTGGCTTTCCAAAAAACAGAATTATTGGAATGGCTGGTGTGCTTGATAGCGCAAGGTTTAGGTCATTTGTTGCTGAAGCAACTAATATATCCGTAAAAGATATTCACGCCTTTGTTCTTGGTGGCCATGGAGATACTATGGTTCCGATGCCAAGACATTGTTCTGTTGGTGGCGTACCACTACTTGAAATGCTTTCTGAAGAAAAAGTTGAAGCATTACTAGAAAGAACACGTAAAGGTGGAGCTGAAATTGTTGGCTTATTAAAAACTGGATCAGCATACTACGCACCTTCAGCAAGTGCTGTTGCTATGGCTGAAGCTATTATTAAAGACCAACAAAGGATTTTACCTTGTGCTGCCTTTTTAGAAGGCGAGTATGGCGTAAATGGAATGTTCTTAGGAGTTCCATGCCAGTTAGGTGGAAATGGTTTAGAAAAAGTTATTGAAGTTAAATTAAATGAAAAAGAAAAAGCAGGATTACAAAATTCAATTAATGCCGTTACTAACTTAGTAGAAAGTTTATCTAAAATTGATTACTAAAATTTATTGGGAGAACAACTGAATGAATATACATGAATACCAAGCAAAAGAAGTTCTTAGAAGCTTTAATATTGATACACTAAAAGGAGCCGTTGCTAACACTCCAGATGAAGCTGTGGCTGCTGCAAAAGAAATGGGTGGCTCAATTTGGGTTGTAAAGGCTCAAATTCATGCCGGTGGCAGAGGAAAAGGCGGGGGCGTAAAGCTTGCCAAAACTCTAGATGAGGTTAAAGAGCATGCAACTAATATTATAGGTATGCAGCTTATAACTCATCAAACAGGCCCAGAAGGAAAGCAGGTTAATAAAATATTTGTTGAGCAAGGCTGTGATATTGAAAAAGAATATTATGTAGCCGCCCTTGTTGATCGCGCCACTGACCGAGTTGTTATGATGGCCAGTTCAGAGGGTGGAATGGATATTGAGGAAGTTGCTGATAAAACTCCCGAACTTATCCACAAAGTCGTAGTCGACCCCACATCAGGGCTTATGCCTTTTCAGGCTAGACAGTTAGCTTTTGCCATAGGTATGAATGGCAAAGTTGTTAATAAAGCTGTGAAACAGTTCATTGCGTTATACAATGCTTTTGTCGCCAAAGATTGTTCAATTGCTGAGATCAACCCTCTTGTTGAAACAAAACAAGGTGATGTAATTACTTTAGATGCAAAAATGAACTTTGACTCAAACGCATTATACAGACGCCCAGATATTATGGAATACAGAGATTTAACAGAAGAAGATCCTGCTGAAGTCGAAGCCAGTAAACATGATCTTGCTTTTATTAAATTAGATGGAAACATTGGCTGCTTAGTTAATGGTGCCGGGCTTGCAATGGCCACTATGGACATTATTAAACTTTACGGTTCAGAGCCTGCAAACTTTTTAGATGTAGGTGGCGGAGCTAACAAAGAAAAGGTAACTAGCGCATTTAAACTTATTTTAAAAGACCCTAACGTAAAAGGCGTTCTTGTAAATATTTTTGGTGGAATCATGAAGTGTGATGTTATCGCTGAAGGCGTAATCGCTGCCACAAAAGACCTAGGTTTAGATGTTCCATTAGTTGTAAGACTTGCTGGAACTAACGTTGAGTTAGGTAAAAAATTATTAGCAGAGAGTGGGTTAAATATTATTCCAGCTGATGATTTAAATGATGCTGCTAAAAAGATTGTTGATGCTGTTAAAGGAGGTGCTTAATGTCTATATTAATTAATAAAGATACAAAAGTTATTTGTCAGGGAATTACTGGCTCTGTTGGTACCTTTCATTCCGAACAAGCCGTTGCCTACGGCACAAAAATGGTTGGTGGTGTAACACCAGGAAAAGGTGGTAATGACCATATTGGTTTACCTGTTTTTAATACTGTTGGTGAGGCCGTCGAAAAAACTGGCGCCAATGCCACAGTTATTTATGTTCCACCTCCGTTTGCTGCTGACGCTATTATGGAAGCCGTTGATGCAGAGCTTGATTTAGCTATTTGTATTACAGAAGGAATTCCTGTTCTAGACATGGTTAAAGTTATCCGCTTTATGGAAGGTAAAAAAACTCGCTTAATTGGGCCAAACTGCCCGGGCGTTATTACTCCTGGTGAATGTAAAATTGGAATTATGCCGGGACACATTCATAAACAAGGGAAGATTGGTGTATTATCCAGGTCTGGAACTTTAACTTATGAAGCCGTGGGACAGCTTTCAGCACTTGGACTAGGGCAAAGTACTTGTGTTGGTATTGGTGGAGACCCTGTGAACGGAACAAACTTTATCGATATGCTAGAGCTATATAATAAAGATGCTGATACAGATGCTGTAATCATGATTGGTGAAATTGGTGGAACTGCAGAAGAAGAGGCCGCTGAGTACATTAAGCGTGAATTCAAAAAACCAATTACTGCCTTTATTGCTGGTGCTACCGCGCCTCCGGGTAAACGAATGGGTCATGCTGGAGCCATTATTAGCGGAGGTCAAGGTACGGCGGAAGCTAAGTTTGCAGCCTTAGAAGCTGCTGGCTGTAGTATTGCTAAAAGCCCTGGTGAGCTCGGAACAACACTTAAAAATAGCTTAAACTAATACTCTTAAAACATACAACTAAGGCTCTTTATGAAGAGCCTTAGTATTTACAGGTACTTAACTCCCCTCATTTCTTTAAAAATATCATCAGAGCTATTGCCTAATAGGTAAATTAGTATTAACTACTGTTTAAATCATTTAATTATTAAGAGGTATATTATGTCTATGGAAACTACTTTCAGTATCATCAAACCAAACGCTATGAAGAAAAACGCTATTGGTGCAATTATTACTAAATTCGAATCACAAGGCCTAAAAATCGGCGCTGCAAAATTAACTCAGCTATCAAAAGAAAAAGCTCAAGAATTTTACAGTGAGCACAAAGAAAGACCATTCTTTGGTGAGCTTGTAGATTTTATGACTTCTGCTCCTGTAATGCTAATGGCACTACATGGTGAAAATGCTATTTTAAAAAATAGAGAGATCATGGGCGCAACTAACCCAAGCGAAGCTGATGCTGGCACTATCCGTGCTGAGTTTGGTGATAACGTTGGTGAAAATGCAGTTCACGGTAGTGATTCTCCTGAAAGTGCTGCCAGAGAGCTTAACTTGTTTTTCGAAAAAAACGAAATTTGTAACCTATAATTTATGAAACCAAATGTCGGTGATATTTTAGAGTTAAATATTGATCGACTTACTTATAATGGCGGCCGAGGACTCGGGCGCCATTTTAATTTTGTAGTCTTTGTAGCTGACACTGCACCTGGTGATAAAATTTCAGCAGAAATCATTGAATCTAAAAAAAACTATGCTGTTGCAAAGCTTGTAAAAGTTCTTGAACCCGGCCCCAACAGAATTGACCCTTTATGTGAATATTATAATCATTGTGGGGGCTGCCAACTGCAGCATATAACTTATAATGAGCAACTTACTCAAAAAAAATCATTTATTGAAAAGTCCATTAAAAATCTGAAAGTGAATTTAGCCACTGATATTATTCCGTCACCCAAAGAGTATAACTACAGAAACCGAATACAGTTACACAACAAAAATAAAAAGCTGGGTTATTTTAAAAAGAAAACCCATGATCTTATTGAAATAAATAAGTGTATTATTGCTGACGAACGAATAAATAATGAACTTAAAAATATCTCAAGTAACTCGCCAAGAATTGAGGTGGCACTTACTAAAGATGGCAGTATCGTTACGCGGAACCCTAAAAAACTAGATGCTCACAGTTTATTTTCACAAGTTAATAGTCACGTTAACGACCTATTAATAAATCATGTTATTATGGCGGCCAGCGAAAGTAGTTATGCAAAAATTTATGATGCCTACTGCGGGCAAGGTAACTTCTCCATTCCTTTATATGAAAAGTTCAACTCGACCCCTATTACAGGGATCGAATATAGCTCTAACAATATAACTGCCGCTAAAAAACTAAATAACAAAATTAATTTTGTGGAAAACTCTGTCGAAAAATATTTTAAGAGTAATCCTGCGGAAAAAGACTCATTAGTTGTATTAGATCCTCCACGCTCTGGCTGCCACAAAAGTGTCTTTAATGGTATTATAGAATCTAAAAAAATAATATATATAAGTTGCGACCTTTCTACTTTTGAAAGAGATGCTAAAATTATTATGAGTAGTGGGTACAATTTAGATAAATTAACTGGATTTGATATGTTTCCACAAACATCACATATTGAAGTGTGCGGTGTTTTTAGTAAATAATTGGCAAACTTTATATGTTTTATTTAGGTCGTGTAAAAATTATAACTTAAACCCTATAACTAACCCACTCACCAACAACATTAGCTTTTATTAACCTGGGCTTGCACACTTCCTTCATGCTTATTTATTTGCCAATACTTAGCACCTGGTATACTTGTTACCTAGTAACAAAACGGAGACAAAATTCTTGATACCAGTGGACCTACCTAAAATTTTAATTATCGTTCCCTGCTACAATGAAGAGAGCCGGCTTGACGGAAAGCAGTTTGTAAATTGCAAGCATCAAAATATTCATTTTCTATTTGCAGATGACGGATCATCTGATGGCACTAGGCCTTTACTTACCAAGACGGCCGCTGAAAGCCCTGATACACTTTCTACTTTCTTTGCAGAGAAAAACTCAGGCAAAGGTGGAGTTATCCGCCTAGCTTATCTAGATTTTATTAAAAAAAATCCCCTTCACTCTTATGACTGGATTGGCTTTTTGGATGCTGATCTTGCCACCCCGATTTATGAAATCGGTAATATGATTAAATATGTTGATACTTTTTATAGCCTGCCAGACACTCATGCTATTTTTGCAAGCCGCATCTACAGGCTAGGGTCAAAAATTGTAAGAAACCCTAAAAGACATTATTTTGGCCGTCTTTTTGCCACTATTATATCTAAAATATTAAAAGTTAAAACTTACGATTCACAATGTGGAGCGAAGCTATTTAGGTCTGGGCTTTGCCCTTTAATTTTTGACGAAGAGTTTATAAGTAGCTGGATATTCGATATTGAAATCATTTTAAGATCAAAGGGAAAAGCTAACACCTTTGTTGAGTACCCACTTAAAGTTTGGACAGATATTGAAGGCTCAAAAGTGAAAATTTTTAACGAGGCCCCACGAATTCTAAAGGACATCTTTAATATATGGAAAAAATATATAAAATAAAAATTACTAATTTGATTTATTACTTCTCTCTACCAATTATTCTTATTTTGTTGTTAGCGAGCTTTTTTATTTTACCCTCGGCAGATGATTTTGTTTATGCCTCAAGACTTTTTGACCAAACCTATTGGGCCACTCAAGTCAGTGAATATTTAACTTGGAATGGCCGATATACAGCCACTGCCATACTAACGGGCTCACCTCTTGCTTGGGGGAGGCCAGGTTTTTATTTTTTACACTCTATGACTTTAATTTTAATTTTAATTTTTTCTACTTATTACTTACTAAATCAATTTAACTCTGTTGATCAAAAATGGAAGTTGTCGGTTTCTTTCATAGCCTTGTTTTTCTTGCAAATGTATAGCTTAAACGAGGGCCTCTACTGGCTTTCTGGTGCTTGGACCTACACCTTTCCACTAGTTTTAACAAATTTATTAATTGCAACTTTAATCAAACACTTTAGATACGACAAAAACTACCTATCAGCATTTTTACTTATTTTTCTTATCATCGGCTGCAATGAAACTACGATGGTGATGTCTATCGTATTACTTTTTGCCATAACTACATTTATTTATATTGAAGAGCGAAAGCTTAATAAATACCTTATGTTGTTAACAGCCTTTGCTGTTTTGTGTGGGCTTGTTGTGGTTCTTGCTCCAGGAAACTTTATCAGAGCCTCACATTTTGAAAAGTCTCACCAAGTAACTAGAACTTTAATATACCCAATCAAACATACCATTGGTTATTTATTTATATTTTTTAATATTCCATTTATTATTTTAATGCTTTGTAACTCTAAAAAATTTTATGGAGTCGTCTCAGAAAACTATCATAAATACTTTTATTTCATGGTCCCCCTAATTATATACGTGGCTGCACTCCCATCATACTGGGGCATGGGAGTTGGCCCGAACTACAGGACTCGAATCTCAATTCAATGGTTATGCTGGATAATTAGTTTTCTCTTAATACCAATAATTTATACCAACTCTGCTAAAATGCAGAAGCTCATTAATAAAATAAGTCCAAAACTTACTCTCATACTACTTATCATTGGGGTCTTAATCTCTAAAAACTTTCTCAATCTTTCTAAAGACGTAATTAAAGCATTTCCTTATTCTGATATTAGAAGAGCTAATTATTCTAATTTAAATAATTCGACTACGGACAATATTAAAGTTAATTATTTAAACCCGGAATTAATTCCCGCGACTTTTATTTTTAAAGACTTTCAACTAAATTTAGTAGCTCTAAGAAAATATTATAAAAATAAAAAAATTGAGCTTCAAAAATAGACAAGTAGATTCCCATGGGCAAGCCCATGGTCCTTACCGCTACAGCTCCAAAAGGAGCTGACCTGAACAAGTTCAGGAACCATTGTCGGCACTTGTATTTTAATATTTTACTTTATGGTTACAAGTGGTCGACACGGGGTTCA